>JAEEGF011263804.1_pt1 | contig 40803 bp, 40 predicted proteins | sample 9134171 | NCBI WGS metagenome assembly JAEEGF01 (sample SAMN16246542, study PRJNA631951) | gut metagenome | biome: gut microbiome; feature: rumen; material: AP-attached | host: Bos | place: Iran: Karaj | collected 2018-10 | reverse complement strand
GTGTGTAGAGTTCGGCTGTCCTGAGCTGTGCGTATGTTTCTGCGAGGTGGATGACATCACATACGGCGGATTGAAGCACTTGGGTTTTATCCGCACTAAGACACTCGGAACAGGCGGCGACTGCTGCGATTTCCACTTTTACAGGAAAAGCTGAGTCGCGAAAAAAGGTTCATAAGTGCGCCATGGGGTTAGCGAAAGCTAACCATAGGAGGGAACATGGGAAATATAGTTATCTACATAATTTTGGCGATTGTAATAGGAAGCGCTGTGTGGGGCACCGTAAGAAGAATCAGACACGGTTCAGCGTGCTGCGGTGAGCACGATGCTGCACCTAAGAAGGTAAAGGTAGCCGACACTAACAAGGCTCACTATTCACAGGTTTATGAATTAAGCATCGATGGCATGCACTGCGCTAACTGCGCAAGACGCATCGAGAATGCTTTTAACAGGAACGACGGATTATGGGCACGCGCCGATATAAGTCAGAAGCGTGTTGAGTTAAGAAGCAAGCGGGAATTATCGGAAGATCAGTGCAGATCGATAGTTACCGAAGCAGGATACACATTAATCAATATGAGGAGGCTTTAATGAAGAAGCTGGCACAAATGAAGCAGGGGCAGACCGGCGTCGTTACTGCGATCAACGGTGATGCCCGTTACATGAGCAGGATCACCTCGATTGGGATCACTCCGGGATGCACTATAAGCATCGTTAAGAACGACAAGAACAGACCTGTCATCGTCTACACAAGAGACACAATGATCGCTCTTAACGAGAAGGAATGTAACAACATCGAAGTTCAGGAGGGATCTTAATATGACTGATAAGAATGAGACTGTAATAGCTTTATTAAGCCAGCCTAACTCCGGTAAATCGACACTCTTCAACGCGCTTACAGGCTTGAAGCAGCATGTAGGTAACTGGCCGGGGAAGACTGTAGAGCAGAAGGAAGGAAAATTCGAATATAACGGCAAGCATTATGTTGTTGCGGATCTTCCGGGTACATATTCTCTTTCCGCTAACTCTGATGAAGAGATGATAACAAGAGATTACATCGCTTCCGGCAAGGCGGATGTCGTATGTATTCTCGCGGATAGCTCACAGCTTGAGAGAAGCCTCTATATGCTCGCTGATTTTGCAGGAATCGAAGTACCATGCTTCCTGGTTCTTAACATGAGCGACGTTGCGAAGGAGCAGGGCAAGATTATTAAAGTCGATGCCATAAGACAAAGACTCGGAATACCTGTAGTGCTTTTCTCTGCAACTGATAAGAAGGACTACAGCCCGTTCTATGATGCACTTACTGAAGCTCTGGACGGGAAGACTCTTCTTAACAAGGAGGCTCTTCAGACCAGGCTCGAACAGCTCCCTGAATATACCGCTGTAAAAGAGATCATTGCTGATGTTAATGATGAACACAGGTCTTCTATGTGGCTTGCTGTTAAGTCAGTGGAGGGGGATGCACCTGTTATAGCGCAGGTTAAGGCTAAGCTTGATGCTTCCGGAAAAACTCAGTTTGAGCAGGCAATTAAGAATATCGACAAGGGTGTAGTCAAGACAGGAGAGTGCAAGTTCGCCTGGATCGATGAAGTAGTGGAAGGCTCTGTTGAGGGAAAGAGCAAGAAGGTCGGAATGGGCAAGTTCGACAGGATGATAACTCATAAATTCTGGGGTAAAGCAGTTGTTGTAGTTACGATCCTTCTCGGCCTCATCGCCTCATTTATACCTGCACTGCCGTTTATGGGAATTGGCTCTGCTATTGGTATGATCCCCGCTCCTTTGAATGATTATCTTCTCAGTATAGGCTGTCCCGGATTTATTGCAGCAATTCTGTGCGACGTGCTCATTACCTGCTTTAGCTTCGTTGTTCAGATGCTAGGCTTCGTATTCGGTGTCACGCTTGTCTTCGGATTGCTTGAGGAGATCGGTGTTATGGCAAGGATATCTTATGTCTTCGACAACACTATGGCTAAGCTCGGCCTTCAGGGCAAGTCGGTTATGCCTTTCCTCATAAGCTTCGGCTGCACGATGGGCGGCGCTGCTGGTACAAGAGTAATCGATAACTGGGGACAGAAAGTACTTACTATCGCGCTCGCGTGGGCTATTCCCTGCGGTGCGGCCTGGGCTGTTGTTCCGATGCTCTCCACTCTCTTCTTTGGCCCTGGTGCGGCTGTAATAATCGCAGTGATACTGGTCGTTATGATCTTACATATGTGGCTCACTGCCAAGATCTTCGGAAGATCACTTGTTAAGCCTTCCGACAGATACGGAATGATCATGGAGCTTCCTCCATATCACAAGCCGAAGTGGGGGTCCCTCTTAAGATATGTATTTGGCAGAACAAAGGAAACTTTCTTGAGATCGTTCAGAGTAGTGTTGATCGTAGCACTTGTATTCTGGCTTCTGTCATATACGGCATCCGGTGACGCTACGACTTCGATACTGTTCAAGGTCGGTCAGGCTATAGAGCCCGTTACAATGCTGTTTGGTATGAAGTGGCAGACATTTACTGCCTTCATCGCATCTTCACTCGGTAAGGAAGGTGCACTCGGTGTTCTGAGTACGATCTACTCAGGCGTAGGTACGATCACCGTCAGCTCTATGAAGGGTGCCGAAGTTGCAGCTAATCTTAATGATCTTCTTGTTGCAAATATCTCCAAGCCGGAAGCTTTGGCTTTCATCTTCGCTATTACTTTCAACATGCCCTGTATCGTTGCTCTTGCTGCTACATATCAGGAGACACACTCAGCGAAATGGACGGCGATCATTGCAGGCTACTACACGGCTACGGCTCTCGTTCTTGCCGGCATCGCATACCATATCGGTCTTTTGATCTGGTAACGTAATATGCAGGAATTGCTGACACTCCTTAAAGACGGCAAGTCACGTTCCATGGCGATGATAGCTGCGGAACTTAATATGAGCGAGGCTCAGGTCCAAAGAGACATTGAGTTTCTTGAAAGATCTGGCGTGATCCGCAGGATAGAGTTCTCAATGTGCGGAAGCTGTTCGGGATGTTCCTCCGGGGACGGGCCCAAGACCTGCCCCGGCTGCATGCCGGACGGAGGCTTCAAGAACATGGGTGTAATGTGGGAGATCATTGATTGAAATACATTTACAGCTGTGATATAACATTAGCGGTTAGCGTATGCTAACCGTAGAATAGATCTTATTCACCGCCGGGGACAAGAAACGGAAAGCCTGCTCCCCGGCGGATGAATGAAGAAAGAAGGAATTATCATATGACAGAATTAATCATCGAGAATGTAATAGGCAGAGAAATACTGGATTCAAGAGGCAATCCTACAGTTGAAGCTGAGGTAACACTCATTGACGGTACAGTTGCTACAGGCACAGCACCTTCCGGTGCTTCCACAGGCGAGTTCGAGGCTCTCGAGCTTCGTGACGGCGACAAGTCCAGATATCTTGGCAAGGGCGTAACCAAGGCTGTAGAGAACATCAATACAGTTATCGCTGATGCCATCATCGGTCTTGATGCTTTCGATACATATGCAGTAGATAAGGCTATGATCGAAGCTGACGGCACAAAGGACAAGTCCAACCTCGGTGCCAATGCTATCCTCGCAGTATCCATCGCTACAGCAAGAGCAGCAGCTAAGGCTCTCGACATTCCGCTTTACAGATTCTTAGGTGGCTCCAATGCGAACAGACTTCCTGTTCCTATGATGAATATCTTGAACGGAGGTGCACACGCAGACAGCGCTGTTGATACACAGGAGTTCATGATCATGCCTGTAGGTGCTCCTTCATTCAAGGAAGCATTGAGATGGTGTGCAGAAGTATTCCACAGCTTGAAGAAGCTTCTTAAGGATATGGGCGATGTTACTGCTGTAGGTGACGAGGGAGGCTTCGCTCCTAATTCACTTAAGAGTGACGAAGAGGCTATCGAGAAGATTCTCGAAGCTATCAAGGCAGCTGGCTACGAACCCGGCAAGGACTTCATGATCGCTATGGATGCTGCATCTTCCGAGTGGAAGTCCGAGAAGGGCAAGGGTTTCTACAAGCAGCCTAAGTCAGGTAAGGAATTCACGTCCGATGAGCTTATCGCTCACTGGGAGTCTCTTGTAGATAAGTATCCTATCATCTCAATCGAGGACGGTCTCGATGAGGAAGACTGGGAAGGATGGCAGAAGATGACAGCCAAGATCGGTGGCAAGGTCCAGCTCGTAGGCGATGACCTGTTCGTTACAAACACAGAGAGACTTTCCAAGGGTATCGAGCTCGGTGCAGGCAACTCCATCCTCATCAAGCTTAACCAGATTGGTTCTGTATCTGAGACGCTTGAAGCTATCAAGATGGCTCACAACGCCGGTTACACAGCAATCTCCTCACATCGTTCCGGTGAGACGGCTGACACAACAATCGCTGATCTCGCAGTTGCACTTAATACATGTCAGATCAAGACAGGTGCTCCGAGCCGTTCCGAGAGAGTTGCGAAGTACAACCAGCTCCTCCGTATCGAAGAGCAGTTGGGCGATGCAGCTGTATATCCGGGTATGAAGGCATTTCACGTAAAGAAATAAGTTTAAGTACCTCCACAATACACAATTGCCTACCCCGCATCATTCTCCTTCCGATGCGGGGTTTCGAATGGAAAGGGATAATATGAAAGTATTGGTTTACGGTGTCGGTGCGATAGGCTCGCTCATGATTCACTACCTGTGCGAAGCGGGAAATGACGTTACTGTAATCGCGCGCTCCACATATGATGAGTTGAACAAGAACGGTCTCGTGATAAGACATCATCTTCAGAAGAAAACGACGGTCGATCGTCCGCACATACTGAAAGAATATGACGGCACTCATTACGATATAGTTTTCTCCGTGATGCAGGGACAGCAGCAGGTGGCTCTGCTGCCTGTGCTGTCGGCTGTCGATGCGGATCTGCTCGTTCTTGTCGGCAACAATATGGAGACAGACAAGTGCGAAGAGATGCTCAAGGACCGACGTCATGTGTACGCTTTCCAGGGGTCTGCAGGACATCGCGAGAACGGCGTTGCAGTAGTAGGAAGACTGCCTGCAACGGATCTTACAGTTGGCGGTCTTCACGAGCCTGCGTCACAGGAGGAGGTTCTGTTGATAAAGGCTGCTTTAAACGTCAAGGGATACAAGGTAACTCCCGTCAGCAGCATGTACGGATACTATATGTACCATTTCGCCGAGGTAATGCCGTACTGTTATGTTTGTTACCATGTCGGCTGCGACCTGAAGCGCGCTACAAGGTCAGACATCAAAAAGATCATGAGCGCGACAAAAGAGTGTTTCGATTACTTAAGGCTGCAGGGGATACCCGTCATGCCTGAGGGCGAGGAAGCATACTATGACGGCGGCTCGAAAACCTTCTCTATGTACCTTCTGTACCGCCTGATGTCACGCACGGTCTTAGGCGACCTCATGGTAGCGGATCACTGCAAGAATGCCGTGGCCGAGATGAAGTATCTCGACTCGAAGTTCGAGGCGTATCGTGCAGAACACGGAAGATCATTCATGCCTGTGTGGGATGAGATGAGAGTTTGGCTTAATGAAGCATGAAGACTTCAACATGAAGGACAGGGAGATAATCGAATGGATAAAGTAAGTCAGAAAAGAAATGCGATACTGGGATTGATAGGAGGCGTCATCTTCATGATCGGCGACTTCCTGCTTTATATGTTCCCAGGAAGAAATCTGGATCTTGATGTGGATCCCGTGTTCGCGGATATGCCTGTGTGGAGGTTTACGGGCTCCGCACTGTGCGGCTTCATCGGAATGGCGCTGATGCTGTTCGGATTCCAGAGTCTGTACGGCATGACGAAGAAAGTCTGCGGCAATGTTCTTCCTAAGATCTTGCTCATTGGCGCTGCGGGCGTCGGAGGTACGACACTTGCTCACTTTAACCTCGGCTGTCTGATGCCCTTCACATATAAAGCGATGCTGTCAGTCGGCATCGCCCCGGAGCTTGCAGATCAGGCCTGCCAGGCGATCATACCTTGGGTAACGCCTGTCGATCTTCTTATTATCATCGCGATCTTCGTTCAGGCGCTTGTGCTCGTGATAATGCTTCTTAGCGGCAAGAGCGGTCTGTCCAGATGGTTCGTTCTGATGGGCCCCATCGGTGCCATTACACTTGGCGTTATCTGGAAGATCATCTTCAGGGACACGCTGATCGGCAATGCGTGGGGTGCGTGCGAGAGCTTGGGTGAGGGACTCATGTACCTTACGGCTTACTTCTACTGGAAGAAAAATCCTTGACAACCGTTGCCGCATAAAGTATATTTTTCGGGAACATAACACTGTTATGTAATTTTGCTCGAAAAGGTTCTTTATGACGGCTACAGACGGAGAGACACGTAATAAGCTTCTTAAAGCGGCAAGGAAAGAGTTCATTGGCAAGGGTTACATGAACGCTTCTTTGAGAGCCATCTGCAAGGATGCGGGTGTCACTACCGGCGCGCTGTATTTCTTCTTTAAGGACAAAGATGAGCTTTTCGCTGAGGTTGTAAAGGCGCCGCTGCTCGCGATACGTGAGGCTCTCGGAGCTCACCTTGAGTTCGAGGAGCAGGAGTACAGCGAAGGCTATGACGAAGAGTCGAGCGAAGGTCCTGATACGGAAGTCTCTAAGAAGATTGTCGAGATTATGTTCAAGTACAAAGACGAATGCGTTCTGCTGCTTACCAAGTCTTCCGGCTCGTCGCTCGAGTTCGCGAAGGATTCATTTATCGAGAGGCTCGAGGGCAGTTACAGGATTACAACGGACAAGATTGCTGAGGCGAGAGGCTGCAAGAAGGTCGACGACTATACGCTGCATTATCTTACGCACATGCAGGTCGAATCGTTCATCTATCTTCTTACGCATTCCAAGGATATCAACGAAGCTCTTGCTGAGCTTCCTTATATCGTTAAGCATATGCGCGGAGGATGGTTCGCGGTTATGGAGATGTGAAGGATTATATTTTTTTGCCCCCAACATAACAGTGTTATGTTGGGCGTGGAGTATGAAGCAAGTTAATAAAAAGACGGAGGTCGGTTATGTATATTGAGACAAAAGGATTGAAGAAAAGTTATGGAGAGGGCGGCTCGTATGTGCAGGTCCTTAAGGGCGTGGATATCGGGATCAACAACGGCGAGATGTGCGTTATTCAGGGAACGTCAGGTTCCGGTAAGTCGACACTTCTTAACTGCATCGGCGGACTCGATACGATTGATTCAGGCAATGTAACTGTCGCTGGTACGAGTATCGAGGGCTTGAAGGGCGAGAAGCTTTCTGACTACAGAAGAAACAATCTCGGATTTATCTTCCAGTTCTATAATCTCGTTCCGAATCTTACGGTAAGAGAGAATATTCAGGTATGCGAATACCTTACGAAGACGCCGCTTGATATGGATGAACTTCTGGATGTCTTAGGACTTTCTGAGCATAAGGATAAGTTCCCGTCACAGTTGTCCGGTGGTCAGCAGCAAAGATGTGCTATCGCAAGGGCACTTATAAAGAACCCTAAGGTTCTGTTGTGCGATGAGCCTACTGGCGCGCTTGATTCGAATACTTCAAGAGACATCCTGATGCTTCTCGAGAGGATCAATAAGCAGTACGGAACGACGATGCTGATCGTTACGCACAATAACTCGATCAAGAATATGGTCGACCACGTTATCTATCTTAAGGACGGTCTTGTCCATAAGGATTACTTCAACGAAGTGAAAGTGCCTGCGAAGGACTTGGAGGATCTTTGATATGGGGAAGGTTTTCTTAAGAAGAGCGGTGCGTGACCTTAAGGCAGGCGCGTCGAGATATCTGGCGCTTTCTTTGCTTATCGGGTTCTCGATGTTCATTGTCTTAAGTCTTATGGGGTCGGCACTCACGGTTATTGATTTTACGAAGATAAAGGATGAAGAATGTAAGCGTGAAGACGGTGAGTTTACGGTATTCATTCCTTTGACTGATGCCGAGATAGATCAGATTGAGAGCACGGGTGTTACTATCGATCCGATGTTCTATATCGACTGCGAGATGAATGCAGATAAGGTCTTAAGAGTTTATAAGGTCAGAGACAATCTTAATCAGATGTCTATCATAGACGGCAGTCTTCCGGGCAATGATAATGAGGCGCTGCTCGAGAGAAGATTTGCAGAAGTTAACAACATCAATGTGGGAGATGTGATCACAGTCGGTGGTGAGAGCCTGACAGTAAGCGGTATCGGTGCTACTCCGGACTACAATACGGTATTAAGAAACTTCTCTGATGCGGTAGTCGACAGTGCATCATTCGGTGTGCTGTTCGTAACGGAAGAAAAGTATGGACAGATGCTTGATGCAGGTAACTACTTATCTACCGAAGAGTACTGCTATGCGTATCTTCTGAATGATGCGATGACAGATGATGAATTAAGAGAATTGCTCGAAGAATATGAGATCGATCCGCAGGACATCCAGGATGAGTATTTTACAGAATACTGGGAGAGAATGACTGATCAGAGAGACGAGTTGATCGAGGGCATCGATGAGCTGGTCGACGGTGCTTCCGAACTTCGTGACGGCGCATCGGATCTGAATGACGGTGCGGCTGAACTATATGACGGTGTTAATGAACTTCACGACGGTATAACGGAACTTCATGATAATGTTCCCGAGTTCGCTGACGGTATAGATGATCTTAGTGACGGCGCTTCCGAATTATATACAGGTGTGCAGGAATATACCGATGCAGTCGATCAGGCTGCCGGAAGTGCGCAGGAACTTGCTCAGGGTGCGGCGCTTGCGGGTATCCCTGTTGACCAGCAGGCTCTGGGTGCAGGCTTCGGTGCGATAAGCGCCGGCGGTGATGCTCTGGAGGCAGGCGCCGAGGCTCTGTATGACGGCACGCAGGAATTATCTGATGCTGCCAGCGAACTGGAAGACGGAGTCAATGAGCTATATGACGGATCCGTCGAGTTAAGAGACGGTGCTTCAGAGTTGTCTGACGGCACTTCTGAACTCTACGACGGGGTCAATGAGCTCTACGATGGCATTAATGAATTCTCAGACGATGCTAATGACATGATCGACGATATCTTCAATGTCGATACGGATAACCTTATCTCATTTCTTACAGCTTCCGAGAATCCCCGTGTTGATGCCGCGGCTGATGATGTTCAGATCAATCTATCCGCAAGTATCATCTTCGGCGTGCTTCTGATCATGCTGTTCGCATATGTAATCTCGGTCTTTATTGTGCACACGATCGACAAGGAAAGCCCCGTTATCGGTGCGCTTTACTCAATGGGTGTTAAGAGAAGAACGCTTACATTAAGTTATGTCGCGGTGCCGGTTCTCGTGTGCTTCCTGGCTGGTATAGTCGGTTCCTTAGTGGCATTCTACACACCCTGGGGTATACTGTCGCAGCTGCAGGATACGCTGAATTACTTTTCGATGCCGGTGATGGAGATCAAGGTGTCACCCTTTATCATCGCCTACGGCTTGCTGATCCCGCCCGTGACTGCGTTCATAATCAACGTGCTCGTAATAAGAAAGCGTCTCAAGGCAACACCGCTGTCGCTCCTTCGAAGCGAGAAGAAGGCGGCGCAGGGCAAGAAGTTCAATATCCGCGGACTGCGCTTTATCGACATGTTCAGAGTGCGCCAGATGGTAAGAGAAGGAAGAAGCACTCTTACTGTAGTACTCGGCTTGTTCCTGACGCTGCTGATCGCATTCATCGCGCTTAATACTTGCGTGTACTGTCTGAAGGTTAAGTCGAATTATGCGGATGAGACTAAGTACGAGTATATGTACACATATAAGTACCCGGACGAGGAAGTGCCCGAGGGCGGATACGAGGCAGTTATTGAAGACCTGAAGAAGTCCATCTATGGTTATACCTATGATGTGGCTGTGGTTGGCATTACGGAAGATAATCCGTTCTTCGATATCGGGGATGTCACACTCGACAGCACTAATGTCGCGGTAAGTTCTTCGTTCGCGGTAAAGTACAACCTTGAAGTCGGTGATGAGTTTAACTTGAGCGACAAGAACGGCGAGAGACTCTATGCTTTCCGTATCGCAAGTATAGTTAATTACTCGGTGTCTAATATGGTCTTTATGGATATCGATGATTGCCGTGATATGTTCGGCGAAGACGATGATTACTATAACGTAGTATTCTCTGATCACGCGCTTGATATCGAGAGCGGAAGACTGTATTCCACTTTGTCCCGAAGCGACCTCGTTAAGGCAGGCGGAATCTACGTCGATCAGATGATGTCAATGATTATCATCATGTCAGTCGCATCGGCAGTTATGTTCGTAGTAGTTCTGTATCTCATGATGAAGATGATGCTCGACAGATCGTCGTTTAACATCTCTCTTGTGAAGATATTCGGATTCAGAAACCGCGAGGTAAGGCAGATGTACCTTGACGGCAATCTGTATATCGTCGCGGTAGGTGCGCTGCTCGCGATCCCGATCGATAAAGCGGTTATGGATTACATCTATCCGAGGTATCTTATCGCCAATGTCTCAGTCGGTATTAAGCCTACATACTCGCCCGCACTCTATGTGGCGATCTTCGCGGTCATCATTGTGCTGTATCTTCTTATCAACACAGTCCTCGTGGCGCGCATCAGGAAGATGGATCCCGCAGAGGTTCTGAAGAACAGGGAGTAACGGCTGTGATATAATCCTGAAGGTTAGTGGGCGCTAACTTGATGAAAAGGAGTTATTCAAAATGAATAAAGATATTGTATTTGCAGATCTGAAGGAATTCGAGGAGGCATTCGACAAGGACCGCGCCAATATCCTCGCGATGAATGCGGTCACATCCAACGGTATCAATGCTTCGGCGAAAAGTCCGGAAGCAAAGGCTCGTAACCAGTTCGGTTTCTCCGTCGAGGTTGAAGCGGGCAAGGTATGTGATCAGAAGCAGTCAGGAAGATGCTGGATGTTCGCATCCTATAACGTCATGAGACTTGAGATTATGAAGAAGCTTAATCTCGAGAACATGGAGTTAAGTCAGAATTATCCGCTGTTCTACGACAAACTCGAGAAGGCGAATCACTTCCTTGAGAATATGCTTGAACTGATTGATGCACCGCTCGACAGCCGTGAGGTTGCATTCCTCCTTGCCGATCCTATGGGCGACGGCGGTCAGTGGGATATGTTCAGAAGTCTTGCTGCGAAGTATGGAGTCGTTCCCAAGGAAGTAATGCCTGAGACGAAGGCTTCGAGCAACACAAGAGAACTCGATACCTATCTGACGACGAAGCTTCGCGAGTTCGTTTCGGTATTCCGCGAGAAGCATGCAGGCGGAGCATCTGTTGAAGAGTTAAGAGAAGACAAGAAGGACATGATGCAGACGATTTACCGCATGCTGGTTATATCCCTCGGCAAGCCGCCTGTAAGATTTACATGGGAGACTCGAGACAAGGATAAGAAGTTCATCCGTGTTGCTGATATCACACCGCAGGATTTTTTTAGAGAATATGTCGGTTGGGAACTTGATGAGTATGTAACTGTTATTAATGCTCCGACCAAGGATAAGCCGTATGGTAAGACTTATACTGTCCAGTATCTTGGCAACGTTGTGGACGGCGCATATCCTGTTAAGTATCTCAATCTTCCTATGGATGATCTTCGTGATCTTACTATCAAGCAGCTTAAGGACGGCAAGGCTGTCTGGTTCGGAAGCGACGTCGGTCAGTTTTCAGACCGCAAGGGAGGATATCTTACATCAGATATTCTTAATGTCGCTGAGTTGTTTAACACTGAGTTCGGCATGACAAAAGAAGAGCGTCTCGATTACGGTGACAGCATGATGACTCATGCTATGGTAATTACGGGTGTTGATCTCGATGATACCGGTAAGCCTTTAAGATGGAAGGTTGAGAACAGCTGGGGCGAAGATGTCGGAGAGAAGGGCTTCTATGTTATGGATGATAAGTGGTTCGGCGAATTCGCTTTCCAGATCCTGCTTAACAGGAAGTATTTCTCTGATGCGCAGCGTGAAGCTTTCGCGCAGGATCCGATCGTGCTGAAACCTTGGGACCCGATGGGCAGCCTTGCCTAAAGTGATGGTAATATGAGTCTCAAGTACGAGTTTCTGAAGAAAGTTGTTAAGCTCATCGGTCTGAAGCGTATGTGGGAAGACGTGAGCGCCGAGGATCTTATCGCGAAGAAAAGACAAGCAAATGCCAAGAACAAGATTCCCGTTCTTAAGGATCCTGACTTTGATGTAACTCAGATTTCCGTAATGGGTTTTACTGTCGTTAAGATTGTGCACAAGGCTCGTGTGCAGCGCGCGAATCTGTTTATCATCGGAGGAGGTATGGTGAGCGTACCGAGTCCTTTCGAGGTTAAGCAGGCGCTGAAGCTTGCGAAGGAAGCGGGAGTCGATGTCTTTGTGCCGTATTACCCGCTGTGCACGGACTATCCGCTGACGAAGGCATATGAGATGATACACGAGACATATAAGGCGATGCTTTCTGATTACGAGGCTTCCGATATATCTGTTATAGGTTCTTCTTCGGGCGGCAATCTCGCATTGGGTATGGTGCCGTATATCAATGACGGCCATGATGATGTTCCCATGCCCGGCCACATCTTTGCTTTGTCTCCGGGAACGTGCGTCGAGAATGACGAGGAGTGGCAGCGCCTGCTTGAACTGGAGAAGAAGGACGTCGCGATACCTGCAAGTTACATGAAGACTGCGGTCGAGATCATGAGGCACGGAGACGATTCGGTTCCCCATTATATGATGTGGCTGCAGTCTGCAGACTTTACGAATTGTCCGCGCGTGACATTCATGTACGGCTCGGACGAGACTTTGTACGGCTGTGCGCCGTCGTTCGAGAATGCGATGAAGAAGTACGGAGTAGAGTACGAGATGATAGTCGGCGAGGGCATGTACCACTGCTACCCTGTGATTCCGATAGTTAAGGAAGCCAAAGAGGGCTGGAAGCAGCTTGTGGAGTTGGTTAAAGCATAAGATTTGCTAATTCTGGCTTAGGTGTTCCCCACTTAGTGCTCGATTTGGGTCAAAATTGGCATGTCAGTGGGGAATGAAGGGCCCTTATTCCCCATAAAGTCATCAAAGTGGCTCCATTTTATACTGTTTATGGGGAACTAGTAGTTCAGTTGAAGTGTGCACAATATGCATATATAATATGTATATGAACTTCGAGTGGGATGACAACAAGAATATACTGAATCAGACAAAGCATGGGGTATCCTTTGAGGATGCCAAGACTGTGTTCTGGGATGAGAATGCCGTTTTGATTCCTGATCCTGATCATTCAGGCGATGAAGAGAGATTTATTCTGCTTGGGTTTGACAGAAATGCCAAGATGCTCGTAGTTGTTCATTGCTATAGATTAAATGATTCGATAATACGACTTATATCAGCCAGGAAGGCAACAAAGAATGAGAAGAAGCAATATAGAGCAAATAAGAAAGAAGGTGAATCAAATGAGAGATGAGTATGATTTTTCTGCCGGTATAAAGAATCCTTATGCGAAGAAGCTGAAGAAGAGCCGTGTAACGATAAATCTGGACACGATAGTGATCGAGTATTTTAAAGATCTTTCCGAAGAGACAATGATCCCGTATCAGACTTTGATCAATATGTATCTTAATCACTGCGCAACAAAAAAGATCAAGCCTGACACCGAGTGGAAAGAGACTGCATAACAGAGTTTACTGCAACAACCTGACAATCCCGGCAACGATGAGCCCGGTGACGGGACAGAAGGTGAGCTCCCAGACAATCAGGTGCTCGGGCAGTGCGGACTTCATCCAGCCTTTAAGCTCCCATGCTTTGCAGTTCTCGGCGCCTTTGACCATATCCTTCTTGTTCTTGCTTACTGCGCGAAGAAGGCAGTCGAGGATCAGCAGATCACCGAAGTTTACGAAGAGCATCTCTATATAACCGGTCCAGAACAGATTCTTGAATCCGGTAACGCCGGAACAGTATGTGCTTACTCCGAAGTAGATGAATACGAACAGGTAGATCGCAAGCAGTATCACATACATCTTATGTACGTCTTTCTTTACTACATAAGGCGCGGCTGCTTCTTTGATCTCCTTTGGAAACATCGTGCTGTAAGCTTGCGGAAGTATGAATGAGAACATACCTACTGAGAAGTTGAAGAACAGGCTCATCGCGAGTCCGTCTAAGATTATCCTTGACCAATCCATTGTTATGAACACTTTCTAATACAGGGTTAGCAATAACTAACTTTGATGGTATCATATGCGGGGAGATCATGAAAGCGGGTGGTGAAAGTATGGATAGGAAGTATGCCGTTCAGGGTATCATAGGATGTCTGCTGTTCGGCCTCGGGGATTGGCTTTTGGGTTTTGTAGATCCCGGGAAGATTGATGGCGATACGTTCTACTTTATAAGTGCAGGTCACGGTGCAGCATTTGCTGATTGGAAGATTACGGTTACACTTGCTGCGGCAGTTATAGGCGTTCTATTTCTTCAGCAGGGCTTCGTTCATATAGCGGACATCATGAAGGATGACCGGGACAGAGCGGGGGCGCAGAGAGTATTCACTTTTATGACGTACCCGTGGATAGTGATTCATTTTGTAGTAACGGCGATAGTCTTTGTGTATTCATACACATGCCGGATCGCAGGTGAAGAGCTCGCAGTACAGATCACCGGCGGCATGGATAAGGTTTTTGATGTGTGCGTTCTTATCGCATACTTTATTCTTGCGGTCTCGCTTATTGATCTTGTGATAGTGATAGCAAGAGGCAGAACGATTCTTAAGAGCCGTGAGGCTTTCTTTACTCCGCTTACTTGGATCGTTGTTATCGGTGCGGTCGCACTGCTTCTTCCCGCAACTCCATTTTCGAAAGGACTCTACACATTCTGCATGAACGGCGGAATGCTCGTGTGGTTCGTAAGACTTCTGTTTGTTAAGGGAGAGGACAGATGCTGAAAAACTTTGTAAAAGAGGGACAGAAGCTTCCTTTGTACGGAATTGGTCCGTACCTTGTATATTCGATGGTCCTACTTGATATTATTGCCATAGTGTTGTTTGGGTATGTGTTAAAGATCGGCATCTTGGAAGGTGCATGGATCTGGGTATTCAGAATTGTTGGGATATTGTTGATGCCGCTTGGAATCTTCATCTGGTACAAGGGCGCGCTCGGTTCTGATATGGATAACAACATTGCCGAGAACAAGCTTAAGACGACCGGCATCTATGCATGGGTAAGAAACCCAATGTATAGTGGAGTTTGGTTCCTGATCTCGGGAATAAGTCTTATGTGGCACAATGTTTATATTCTTCCTCTATTTTTCATGGACTGGATCATCATGACCATAGTACTCAAGAACACGGAGGAGAAGTGGCTGCTTGATCTTTACGGACAGGCGTATAACGAATATATGAGGCGGGTTAACAGATGCATCCCGTGGTTTCCAAAAGGACAATAAAACTAATATGGTGAATATGAATGATTAAAGTAGTATTGTTGATTGCTTGCCTGGGACACATAATTTGTGGAATTACCGACTGTATGTTGGCTTATTCGAGAAGCGGCAGATTCGAGTTCTCAGATGCGAAGGACAATGAGAATATGAGAAGAGTCTTCTCTACTATGTCTTCGAAACAAATCGAACTGGCTATGATGATAGGCGTGGTAGCGCTCTTTTTGAGTAGCTTCGGTTATATTGCGGTAAGTCAGAAGATAGGTGACGTGTCCGAAATGTGGGGATGCGTCATGTTGGTTTCTTCGATGTTCTTTATCGTGCTTATATCTGCTCATCATGTATTGTGTGGTGCTGTCGAATGGTTCTATATAAAACTCGGTATGACGGAAGACGCGAGAATGACAGTGCTTGAGTTTTTCAAGAAGACAGCATTTGTCGCAGTTGCTTATATCGGATTACTGATCTTTGCTGTGATTCTTTTCGTCTTTGTTGTTGCCGGTAAGACCGATCTTCCCCGATGGGCGTGCATCTTCAATACTCTCCCGCTGTTTCTTGTTATGATTCCTACCAAGATTCCTGCAAAAGGTAACATTGCTAATGCACTTATGTTTTTAGGTTTGATAATGCTGGTTTAAGGAGGTCGGACTATGGTCGATAATCACATTCCAATCAATAAACTATCCTACAGAAAGCTCGTCAAGAAATGGCTTTGTGAAAGGTATGGCAAGGAGCAGGCTGCTGAAATCTGGAAGAAGACGGAAGATCAATATAACGAATATCTTAAAGACCTTCCCGATTACGGAGGCAAGAAGAACGGGCATGCTATGGCTATTTACGGCGGCCTTATGATTTTTGCATTGTATCCGGTCCTTCCGGATCAGCCGCCGGTAGCAGAATTACAGGACTTTGTTTCGAATCTGTTCATGGGACCCTTTGTAACGCTTGGCAAGATATTCAATCTTAACCGTCCTCGTGATATGCGGCTGATAAATAAGATCTTCAAGAAGTCGGGCGACGGCGACAGACGTGATATCGTCAAGTATCCTGCAGGCTTCAGAAATGTCGATGAACCATATGACGAGGTAAACCACATAGCACGGTATCACTTTACACAGTGTCCTAATGCGGAGTTCGCGAAGGCGCACGATCTGCTTCATGTGCTGCCGCTGATGTGTAACTCAGACTTCTTCGGAATAGAGCAGATCCACGGCACCCTCATACGCTGCGGCACCTGCGGTAACAGCGACATTTGTGACTACTGTGTAGTTGGCAACAGGAACCCTCTTGCGAAGGAGTATCGCATCGAAAAGGACGAGAACGGCTTTCTGGTCAGCAAAAAGATATAGCTTATAATGCCCATAAAAGATTGACATTACCATCTGGAGGTGGTAGGGTTAGCGTCGGCTAATTAGCGTAGGCTAACTTAAGTGAATATATAGTAAGGAGTTTTAATATATGAGTACTGAAACAAATTCAAATAAACTGAAGGCAAAAGACTTTATTACTGTAGGTATATTTACCGCGATCATATTCGTAGTTGAATTCGCTTGCGGAATGCTCGGATATATCCACCCGTATATCGTTGCATCTTATGTTGTAATGATCCCACTCGTGGGCGCTATACCTATGATGCTCTTTTATACCAAGGTTAATAAGTTTGGTATGATCACCATCATGTCAGTCCTTATCGCGATCATAATGTTCGTAACGGGTATGGGATTCCTTGGTGCACCTCTCATTATCGGTGCAGGTCTGATCGCGGACCTTATCGCTAAGTCCGGTGCTTATAAGAGCTTCAAGAAGACGATGTTCAGCTACGGTGTGTTCTGCCTTTGGATCTGCGCGAATTATTTCCCTGTTATCGTTACAGCCGAGTCTTACAGACAGGATCTTGTAGACGGCGGTTATTCTGCAGAATACTGCGACAACCTGTTCCGTGCTATCAACTACAAGACAATAGGTGTTCTTCTCATTCTCTGCTTCGTATTCGGATGTGTTGGTGCATGCATCGGCAAAGCAGTCGTTAAGAAGCATTTCGAGAAGGCCGGAATAGTCTGATGAAGCTCGACCCGAGAACAAAACTGTATATGATCCTGATAGTGTCCGCGGTCGTCATGATGACTGCGACTACTCCTTTACTTTGGGCGGTCAGGATCATTATGACTTTGATCCCGGTAACGCTTCTCATCGTAGAGAAGAAGTATACGAGTGCTTTCACGTTTACGTTTCTGTATATAGCAGCACTGATTATGACTTTTGTTTTCCTGTCTGAGGAATCAAGAGGAATATTCAAGTCCCTGCTGACGGGTTATAGCGGAATTGTGGTTCAGTTTATGCCGTGCATGATCACAGCGTGGTATGTTGTCAGAACAACAAAGATAGATGAATTCATGTCCGCTATGCAGAAGATGCATGTGCCTGACGGTATCACGATATCACTGGCGGTAGTTATGAGATTCTTCCCAACGATTAAGGAAGAATATTCGGCTATCAGCGATGCCATGAAGATGCGCGGCATATCACTCGGCGGAGGCAGCGCAGCGAAAATGGTCGAATACCGCATGATCCCGCTTCTGTTCTCCTGTGTGAATATCGGAGACGAACTGTCAGCGGCGGCTATCACCAGAGGCCTTGGCGGTACAGTGAAAAGAACAAGCGTAGAGGAGCTTAAGCTTAATATCGGAGATTGGAGCCTGATACTGGCATTTACTATTGTTGCCGTAATCTTCGTTCTGTTTAAGTACATCTTATGAGTGAGAACATTGTTGAGATCAAGAACGTAAGCTTCAAGTATAAGGGGTCTGAAGAAGGCCTTCTTAATAACATCTCTTTGTCCGTCGCGAGGGGCGAGACGCTACTTCTGACCGGAGCTTCGGGATCCGGAAAGACAACGATAACAAGACTCATTAACGGTCTTATCCCTCACTACTACAACGGAGATCTTGAGGGAGATGTAACTGTTGCAGGATTCGATATCGACAAGACGGAATTATATGAGCTGGCAGGTGTTGTCGGTACTGTTTTCCAAAACCCGAGAAGCCAGTTCTTTTCTGTTGATACGGACGGCGAGATAGTATTCGGAACGGAAAACATCGGACTTGATCCGCAGGAGATACTTAAGCGCAAAAACGAAGTTGTAGAGCAGATGCATATAGAGAAACTTCTGGGGAGAAGTCTGTTCGAGCTGTCTGGAGGAGAGAAGCAGAGTATCGCATGCGCATCTGTGTCGGCGCTAATGCCGGAGATAATCATTCTTGATGAGCCTTCGTCCAATCTTGACCAGGGTGCCATCGCGAAGATCGGCGAACAGATAAAGCGCTGGAAGGATCAGGGCAAGACTATCATTATTTCCGAGCACAGACTTTGGTACCTGAAGGACCTTGTTGACCGTGTGATCTATATGGATAAGGGTAATATCGCAAATGAATGGCCGGGGCGTGAGTTTGCTTCGTTTACCCGCGATCAGATAAACGAATTAACGCTTCGACCTTTGTTCGTTCCTGATATTCTTTCTTTGGCATGCGTCGGTGATTGCGACTGCCAGGACGGCTGTGACAGAGTCGAAGCCATCCCTGAGACAGACGGAATAATACTTAAGGATTTCTATTTCTCGTACTACAGAAATCCTTATCTGTTCTGGAAGAGAAGTTTCACTTCAGAAGATGAGAATCTGACGCTCAACATTCCGAGACTGGTTCTCCCGAAGGGTGCGGTTATCGGTGTCATAGGAAAGAACGGTACGGGTAAATCCACGTTCCTTAAATGTGTGTGCGGACTTGAGAACGACTGCAAGGGAATAATAGAAGTTGACGGGAAAGAATATAAGGGGAAGAAGAGACTCAAGCTTTGCTACATGGTCATGCAGGATGTTAATCATCAGCTGTTCACGGACAGTGTGGAAGCGGAAGTTCTGCTCTCTATGAACGAGGAAGATAAAGATCGTTGTGATGAGATCCTTGACGGTCTCGGCATCCTCGAATTCAAGGATAAGCATCCTATGGCTTTGTCGGGCGGACAAAAGCAGAGAGTTGCCATCGCATCTGCCATGGCAGCCGATGCGAAGCTGATGCTCTTTGATGAGCCCACTTCAGGTCTTGATTACTCTCATATGGAAAAGGTTGGAGGACTTCTGAAGACTTTGGCAGCGACGGGGAATACCGTGCTTGTGGCAACTCATGACCCCGAACTTATCGAGTTGAGTTGTGATTATGTGTTGTGTATCGAGAACGGAAAGCTCGGCTATCTGAGGCGCATGTAACTCCTTTAAGTAATTGACAATAAGTACTCCGTGTGATAAAACGATTACCGATAATTCGATTATCAGTAATTGTTCACGGAGTTTTTGATGTCTGTACGCGATACAAGTATTGATCCCAGACTGCTTAGCAGCGCACGCGATGAGTTTATGAAGAACGGCTTTCTTAAGGCCGATCTTAAGACTATCTGTGATAATGCGGGAGTAACTACAGGAGCGGTATACAAGCGTTATAACGGTAAAGAGGAACTGTTCGGTGCTGTCGTTAAAGATACGATTGATAAGCTCGACAGTTTCGTCGCCTTGCGCACAGACCTTGATTTCTCGGAAATGACTGATGATCAGATCCGCGATACATGGAATATGAATGAAGACTATGTATTGGATATGTTCAGAACGATATGGGGTTTCCGTAAGGATTTTGTTCTGCTGCTTGAGAAGTCTGCAGGAACAAAATACGAGAATTACGGACATGACTTCGCCTACCGTGTGACAGATGCGTATATGCAGTATTACCTTGAAACAAAGAAGAGGGGACTTACGAAGGTTGTGATTTCCAAGGAGCAGATGCATGTGCTCTGTACGTCCTTCTGGACATCGGTGTATGAGCCTTTTATCCATAAGATGACATGGAAACAGATCGAGGAACACAGTAAGTTGTTGTGCAGCTTCTTCAGCTGGACAGGTGCCTTAGGTCTTTAATAAGTGTAAATAGCCGTCGGAAGACGGCTTAAAAATACAATGACAGTTAGCAAATGCTAACTATAAGGAGGATACAAATGTTTAAAAGTGTGGCTCCGTATATCGGAGAGTACAAGAAGTATACCGTGTGGGCGGCTATTCTTATGTGTATAGGAATCATGGCCTCGATCATGCCGTATTTCTTCCTGTATCAGATAATATCGCCACTCACTCGTGGTGAGAGTGTCGACATGACCTTTGTGCTGATAAGGGTCGCGGCTGTTGCAGTGTGCGAGATTGTTTTCGCGGTGTCGTATGTGCAGGGCTTAGCATTTTCTCATGTGAGTGCATACAACACTTTGAAAAACCTTCGTGTGTCTTTACAGGGCAAGCTCGAGAAGCAGCCTCTGGGAAGCATCAAGGAGCTGGGTACAGGCCGTATCAAAAAGGTGTTCACCGATGACATTGATCAGATAGAACTTCTGCTTGCTCATGCGATTCCCGAGGGCATAGCCAATATCCTTATTCCGATCATCGTCCTTATCCTGATGTTCGTTGCCGATTGGAGACTCGGTTTACTTTCGCTTGTTCCTCTTGTCGTGGGATTGTTCGCGATGGGTATGATGGCGAAGGTGGGCGTGTCCCAGATGAATGCCTATTATGAATCGGCCGCAAGAATGAATAACACCATCATCGAATATGTTAATGGTATGGAGGTAGTCAAGGTATTCAACAAAGACGGCGATTCCTACAGAAGGTTCGGTGATGTGGTAAGAAGTTACAGGGATTTCACGATAGACTGGTATAAGGCGTGCTGGCCGTGGATGGCGATATATACAAGCGTGTTGCCTTGCCTGGTATTGCTCATGCTGCCGTTCGGTTCGGCGATGGTGCTTGGCGGAACTTTGAGTCTCGACAGACTGATCCTTGTCATGTGCATGTCGTTCTCTGTAGGACCGTCTTTCCTGAAGGCTTTGAACTTCGCAGGTAAGTTCCCTGAGCTCGACTATAAGATCAAAGAGCTTGAGAAGCTGATGGATAAGCCTGCTCTTAAAGAAGGTTCATCAAAGTTCACGGGTGAAAACTACGATGTTGAGTTCAAGGATATTCATTTCTCATATGAAGATGCGGAAGTTCTTCACGGCGTCGATCTGACACTTAAGCAGGGAACGACGACGGCGCTCGTCGGCGAATCCGGAAGCGGAAAGTCGACTCTGGCAAAGCTTCTTGTTCACTACTACGATCTGGATTCCGGTTCTGTCAGTATAGGCGGTCAGGATATAACGGATATGTCGCTTGAAGCGTTGAATGATCAGGTCGCATACGTCTCGCAGGAACAGTTCCTGTTCAATACATCTTTGTACGAGAACATTCTTATAGGACGTCCCGGTGCTTCGAAGGAAGAAGTTATGGATGCTGCAAGAAGAGCCCAGTGTGAGGAATTCCTTAACAGATTCCCCGAAGGTATCATGACGCAGGCAGGAGACGGAGGTAAGCAGTTATCCGGCGGAGAACGTCAGAGGATCTCGCTTGCAAGAGCGATCCTTAAGGATGCACCGATTATCGTGCTTGATGAAGCGACTGCGTTTATGGACCCCGAGAACGAGGAGAAGATGAATGCGGCGCTTGATGAGATCGTAAAGAATAAAACTGTCCTCGTTATCGCACACCGTCTTTCCACGATTAAGAATGCCGATTGTATATGTGTAATGAAGGCCGGAGAATGCATTGCTTCGGATACGCATGACGGGCTGCTTGAGACATGTCCCGAATATAAGAAACTTTGGGATTCATCTGTCAGTGCCAGTACATGGAAGATAAAGGGAGCGTGATCAGTATGTTGAAGATATTACACAGAATAATCAATATGACAGGAAGGTATAAGACGAGGATCAGAGCGTCGTATATTACTGCTTTCTTTAAGGGGATAATGATGAAGGTTCCGTTGATCATGTGCTTCCTTTGTGTCAGTTATTTCATGCAGGGACAGATGGATAAGAATAAGTGTATATATCTCGGTGTTGCGGTGTTGATAAGCGTAATACTCGAGGCTTTGTTCGAGCACATATCCAATGTTTTGCAGTCGGCGACCGGGTATATGGTCTTCGCGGATATGAGACTTAAGTTGGGAGATCATCTCCGTAAGCTTCCGATGGGATATTTTACCGAAGGTAATATCGGTAAGATCAGCTCGGTACTGTCGACCGATATGGTATTCATCGAAGAAAACTGTATGGGAGTTCTGTCGGAGCTCGTAACCTTCCTTATTTCTCAGGCTCTTATGGTGATCATGATGTTCGTAATGGATCTGCGAATGGGTCTGTTGTCGCTGCTCGTAGTCGGCGTTTTTATGATAGTCGGCAACCTGATGCTAAGAACATCGATGAAGCATTCGGTTATCAAGCAGGAAGCATCCGAATCTCTTACGGAAGAGGTATTGGATTTTGCTGAAGGCATAGGGATCATTAAGTCGTATAACATGCTCGGAGAGAAGTCGAAGAAGCTTACGGATGAGTTTACAAGAAGCTGTAAGGAGAGCATTGATTTTGAGATCGCATATACACCCTGGTCGAGAGCGCTTTATCTTACGTTCGGTATCGGTACTGCTGCGGTTCTCGCGCTGAGCGCATACCTTTATACAACCGGTGCCATAACTGATGTTTATATGGTAGGAATGGCACTTTTCCTTTTCGATATGTTTGTGGCCATAAAGAGTTACTACGGACAGATGGCAAGACTCACGGTAACGTCGGCAAGCCTTGACCGAATCGAGGAAGTGTTTGCTGCGAAGGAGATGGATGACAGCGGCAGCAAAGAATTTTCATCTGATGTTCAGGAGGAGATCGAGTATCAGAACGTTGGCTTCGGATACACCGACAAGGATGTTCTGACGGATGTCTCGTTTAAGATAAAGCAGGGCGAGATGACGGCTCTTGTAGGTCCTTCGGGCGGAGGTAAATCAACGATCGCTTCCCTGCTTGCAAGATTCTGGGATGTTAAGAGCGGCAGGATCCTTGTGAGGGGAGAGGATATTAGAGAAGTGTCTCTCGGCAAATTGATGGATCAGATCAGCATGGTGTTCCAGCGCGTGTATCTGTTCCAGGATACCGTGTATAACAACATCGCTATAGGACGTCCCGATGCTACGCGAGAGGAAGTGGAAGAGGCTGCGCGAAAAGCAAGATGCTATGACTTTATAATGCAGCTTCCCGACGGATTCGATACGGTTATCGGCGAGGGCGGAGCTTCGCTCTCCGGCGGTGAGCAGCAGAGAATCTCCATCGCAAGATGTATCTTAAAGGATTCACCTATCGTAATCCTCGATGAGGCGACCGCGAGTGTGGATGCCGATAACGAGAGAGCTATTCAGGAAGCGATCTCGGAGCTTTGTAAGGATAAGACGCTGCTTGTTATCGCACACAGATTAAGAACGATAAGAGATGCGGATCAAATTCTGGTTATAAATGACGGCAAGATAGAAGAACAAGGCGATCATAAGAGTCTTATGGCACAGAACGGCACATATGCTCACATGGTGTCGTTACAGGAAGCATAAGGGGGATATGCACATGCTGATTACGGTCTTACTTTCACTCATGATGATGGCGGGATTGTTCCTGCTGCTGTGGGGAGGCGTCGGATTTATTCAGGATAAGAAGTTTATGTCATCTGCGCCGAAAGAAGCTCTGGCGGTCGTTCCGGACAGAATGCCTGAGCGATTCAATGGGCAGTATGCTGTGGGCTACGCGATGGTAACCGTGGCGTTCGCGCTCATGGGAGGCGCTGTGGTAATCGGCGCGTGGAACGGCATCAGCAACGGATTTACCTTCTGGCAGTTTTTTATAAGATTCATGATCATGCTGCTGGCGCTTAAGGCCTTCGATGTCATCTTCTTCGACTGGGTGCTTCTTTGTAATCAGGGATTCGGATTCTTCACGCATTACTATCCTCAGGTCGGCGCTGTCTATAACAAAAGTCTGTTCGGATATAACAAGAAGGATCACATAACTCACGTAATCTGTTTCTTCCCTGCATGCGCACTGCTTTCGTGGATCTGTACGTTGATAGGATAAGCCGGCAATAGAAGTAATCTCAGCACTTGACATTATCAAATCAAGATAGTAATCTTTGTTAGCTATCAATGATAACTAACGAGGGTTGCTATCTTTTTCTATGCCCAGAGATAAGACATACAGTCATATAAAAGTTAACGAAGCGATCAAGGCCGAATTCCTTGAGAAGGGCTTCGAGGGCGCGTCGATCAGAAGCATCGGTGCGAGGGCAGGCATGACTTCCGCAGGTCTTTACAGGCACTACAAGGACAAGGAAGACATGTTCGACGCGATGGTCGAGCCTCTGATTTCTGATATCAGGAATTGGACGGAGCATCACATCAGCAAGAAGCATGAATTGAGCAGCAGGAAGGTTAAGGGAGACGATCTGTTCGGCGAGTCTTTCGTGGATCTTGTAAGAGACGTTATCCTTCCTAAGAAAGATGAGTTCCGTCTGCTTTTCGCGTGTTCCGCGGGCACTAAATATGAGAACTTCATTCACGACTATGTTGAGGAGAACCAGAAGGCTTTTGTGAAGGCGTTGGTACACCTGAAGAAGAACGGGTACCCCGTGAAGGTTATAGAGGAAGAGGAGCTGCACATGCTGCTGTCGGCGTATCTGACGGCGTGCTTCGAGCCGATTCTGCACGACTACGATGCGGAAAAGACGGATCAATACCTGAATACGCTGCAGGATTTCTTCATGCCGGGGTGGATGAAGATAATGGGAATCGGAAACTAAAGAGCCTGCGGGCTCTTTTTATTTACGTTAGTTATCGTTTGTCAGTTAGCGATAGCTAACCGAGAAAGAAGGAGGAAAAGAAATTGGCAAAAGTAGAGAAGTATGATCACATGAAGCTGATCAGACAGTACGCGGGAGGGCATAAGGTGCTGATCCCGCTCGGAAGAACTATCGCAGGCATAAGTGCCGTCATGGCGCTGGTGCCTTACTATGATCTTTGGAAGATAATAAGCATCGCGGTTAACGGGGAAGATACAGGCAGGATCAGCCATTATGCATGGCAGGCGGTGATCATAACGATCGCATCTTTGCTTGTGTATATCGTTGCGCTGCTGTGCACGCATATCGCGGCGTTCAGGGTGCAGGCTAATATGAGAAGCTCGCTTATGAGGAGGATCATAACACTTCCTCTCGGAGTCTTCGATGAGGACGGCACAGGTAAGATCAGAAGGACAGTTAATGATTCTACCGCCGCTACCGAGACTTACATCGCGCATAATCTGCCCGACAAGACAGTCGCTGCAGTAACGCCCGTGGGTCTGCTCGTTCTGATCTTCGCATTCAACTGGAAGATCGGTCTCATCTGTATGATCCCTGCTGTTATTGGCTTCTGCTGCATGATGACTATGATGGGAAAAGGCATGCAGGAGAAGATGAAGGAATATCAGAACTCACTCGATGTCATGAGCTCTGAGGCGACGGAATATGTCCGCGGTATCCCGATCGTTAAGACATTCGGTCAGACGATTAATTCCTTCAAGAGATTCAAGTCGTCCATCGACGGCTACGGCAAGTGGACAACTGACTATACGCTACAGTTGAGACTTCCTATGATCGGATTCATGACATGTGTTAATTCGATCTTCCTTTTCATCGTTATCGCTGCATACGGGGTAACGAGAGACGGAGTCGCAGCAGCCGACATTCTTAACATCATGTACTACATCATCGTAACGCCGCTCATTACGGTAGCGCTCACCAAGATCGCGTACTCGGGTGAAGCTGAGATGACGCTCATCGATGCTTTGAAGAGAGTCGACAGCATCATGGAGATTGAGCCTCTGCCCGTAAGTGCGAAGCGCCTTGTGCCTGCAGACAACAGCATCGAGCTCAAGGACGTCACATACCGCTATAAGGATGCGACACGCGATGCGGTAAACGGTGTGTCTTTAAGGATCGAGCCTGGCGAGCATATAGCGTTGGTAGGTCCTTCCGGATCCGGTAAGACTACGCTCGCGGAATTGATGGTCAGATTCTTCGATGTCGATAACGGACAGTTCCTCGTCGGAGGTGCTGATGTCAAAGATATCGATCCTGATGTGCTTATGAAGACGATCTCATTCGTATTCCAAGACAGCAGACTTATCAAGAAGTCCATCTTCGAGAATGTAAGACTCAGTAAGCCCGATGCGACGGAAGAGGAAGTAATCGCAGCGCTTACCAAGGCGCAGTGCATGGATATCATAGATAAGCTTCCTGACGGCATACATACAGTTATCGGCGAGAAGGGTACATATCTGTCAGGCGGTGAGCAGCAGAGAATAACGATCGCAAGAGCAGTTCTTAAGGATGCTCCTATTCTTATCCTCGATGAAGCGACTGCTTTCGCGGATCCGGATAACGAGACGAAGGTACAGGCTGCTTTTGATGAATTGTCGAGGGATAAGACTGTCGTCATGATCGCCCACAGATTAAGTACCGTAATGAATGCGGATAAGATCTATGTTCTCGATGACGGACGACTTACAGAATACGGTACGCATAAGGATCTCATGAACACGGACGGTCTTTATAAGAAGATGTTTGACGAATACACAAGATCTGTTGAATGGAAGGTCGGTGCATAAGATGATAGAAAAATTAAGACATAAATTCGCACTCTCACGAGAGGGTGCCATAGACATGATTAAGGCGTGCATAAGCGTTACCTTTACCAACATGGCGCTTATGATGACTGCAACAGTTCTTTATATCCTCATCGAGGATCTGCTGAACGATAATCTGACAAGCGAACGCATTCCTGTATATGCGGTTATGAGTGCTGTGATAATTCTGCTCATCGCGGTCACGGAATTCATACAGTATAATTCAACGTTCCTGTCGACATATAAGGAGAGCGGCGTAAGAAGAGCGACGATCGCAGAGAGGCTTCGTAAACTCCCTTTGTCCTACTTCGATAAGAAGAACCTTGCGGATCTTACGACCAACATCATGGGTGACTGTGCCATGATTGAGACTGCATCGAGCCACTGGATCCCTGAGATGATCGGCGCGATCATATCGACAACTCTCGTAGGCATCAGTATGTTCATCTTCTTCGACTGGAGGATGGCACTTGCAAGCTTCTGGGTAATCCCGGTTGCATTCCTTATCGTTACAACCTGCTCAGGCGCCGAGAAGAGAGCTGCCCGTAAGAATCATGCGGTCAAGATGACAATGACCGACGGCGTTCAGGAGTGCCTCGAGTCAATCAGAGACCTGCGTGCGAATAACGCAGAAGACTCATACATGGAAGAACTTGATGTGAAGATCAAGAATGTCGAGAAGATGGCACTTTTCACAGAGCTTAAGATGGCTGTATATGTTAACTCTGCGGCTGTAGTATTGAAGCTTGGTATAGGAACGACGGCTGTAGTCGGAGGCATGCTTTTCGCAAGGGGAGAGATCGATCTGCTTACATTCTTTATGTTCCTGATGGTAGTGTCGAGACTGTACGATCCTATGCAGATCACACTGCAGAATTTCGCTGCTATCATCGCGACGGATGTGCAGTGTGAGCGTCTTGATGAAGTGCTGTCGCACGAGCTTCAAACGGGAACGGAAGTTATGGAGAACGACGGATGTGATATTGTTTTCGATCATGTAGGCTTTAAGTATTCTGACGGCACGGATGTATTGAAGGATGTTTCCTTCACGGCAAAGCAGGGTGAAGTTACCGCTCTTATCGGACCTTCCGGCGGCGGTAAGACCACAGTCACGAGACTTGCGTCCAGATTCTGGGATGTCAACGCGGGTAAGATCCTCTTGGGCGGAACGGATATATCCGGCATCGATCCCGAGACTCTTCTTAAAAATTATTCGATCGTATTCCAGAACGTCACGCTCTTTAACAACACGGTCATGGAGAATATCAGGATCGGTAAGGAGGGCGCGACGGACGAGGAGATAATGGAGGCGGCAAGGCTTGCCAACTGCGAGGAGTTCGTTAATAAACTGCCCGACGGATACAACACATATATCGGCGAGAACGGAAGCGAGCTGTCAGGCGGTGAGCGCCAGAGAATCTCGATCGCTCGTGCGTTCCTTAAGGATGCGCCGATCATACTTCTTGATGAGGCTACAGCTTCTCTTGACGCCGAGAATGAGTCCGTTATACAGGAGGCGCTGTCGAGACTTATCAAGGACAAGACAGTACTTATCATCGCGCACAGAATGCGTACTGTAGCAAACGCAGATCACATCGTCGTTCTTAAGGACGGCGTGGTAGCAGAGCAGGGAAGTCCAGAAGAGCTTGATGCCAAGGACAGCATCTATAAGCACATGAAGGAGCAGCAGCTGATCTCTGCTAATTGGAAGATGTAAAGATCGGCGGATGGAGTTAATGTCTCTCCTTAAGAACGAATGGTCTGAATAAGTCAGCTCCCATTATATTAACACCCGCTTCATCCGCTGCACGCTCAAGTCTCAGGATCTCTTCTTCCGTAAGCACGATGCGTTCGTTCCTATTACTGCTGCGGGATGCATTATATCCATGTTGCCTGCCACCTTAAGTGTGAGTTGTTTTGCGTAAAAAAGAAAAACCGGTGCCAACGGTAATGCCGGCACCGGTCAGAAGGGTATATGGGTGAATAAGACAGAAGATCAGCCCTTCTTGGCACCTTGGTTGGCGACAGCTTTCATCTTTGCTTCGATGGCTGCCTGGTCGCCCAAGTACCTGTGCGATATCGCCTTGAAGTCATCCCCTAATTCGTATACAAGGGGGGTACCTGTTGGTATATTGAGTCCGAGAATGTCTTCATCGGAGATATCATCAAGATATTTCACGAGAGCTCTGAGCGAATTGCCGTGAGCTGCGATAAGCACAGACTTGCCAGCTTTGATCTCGGGAACAATGGTCTCGAGATAGTAGGGAATAACGCGGTCGATAGTGATCGCGAGGCTCTCCGTCAGAGGCAGGAAGTATTTGTTAACGTCCTTGTACTGAGGCTGGTTTGCAGGATTTCTGTCATCGTTCTCCTCAAGTGCCGGAGGGCAAACATCGAATGAACGTCTCCAGATCTTTACCTGATCCTCACCGTACTTCTCGGCAGTCTCAGACTTGTTAAGTCCCTGCAGTGCACCGTAATGACGCTCGTTAAGCTTCCAAGACTTGATCTGCGGAATATAGATCTCGTCCATCTCATCGAGAACGAGGTTAGCTGTGTGAATGGCTCTCTTAAGAACTGAAGTGAAGCATACATCGAAGGAGATGCCTTCTTCCTTAAGAAGACGACCACCGTTCTTTGCTTCCTCTCTGCCTGCGTCAGACAGATCAACGTCCGTCCAACCCGTGAAAAGATTTGCTTTGTTCCATTCGGATTCACCGTGTCTGATAAGTACGATTCTGTAACTCATGTTGTTTCCTTTCTGCTCAGATGAGCGCTGCGCCGAATGCGTTGCACTTGATTAGTCCGTCCTCGTCAGGTGTCTCGTTGATCATGAGACAGTCTGCAGCAAGAGAGATGCCTGCGTTGATACATCTTTCTTCCCAGTTCCTCATCCACTCGCCGTCGCCCCAGCCGTAAGAGCCGAACAGAGCGACCTTCTTGCCCTTGAGTGAACCTTCTACTTCAGTAAACATGGGCTCGAATTCGTCTTCCTCGAGCACCTCTGCACCCATTGCAGGACAGCCGAAAGCGAGTACATCAAACTGAGCTACCTTATCAGCGCCGAATTCTGAAGCAGTGAAGACCGTAACTTCCGCGCCCTTTCCCTTGATTCCTTCTGCTATTGCATTTGCCATGGCCTCGGTGTTGCCCGTGCCGCTCCAGTAAACTACTGCTGCCTTCATATATCGTTTCCTTTCTTATTGGCGGTCAAGCCGTCATTGTTAACCTCTCAAGACTGCGTCCTCTCCCGTAGAGTCGGCAGTAGATGTCAGTGCACTTCTTATACCGTGCGAAAAGCTTCTTCGCTTCATTCTCGTCTCCGTAGACCTTCCAGCATCCCGTGCACTTGCAGTCTTTGGCGTGGTGCTCCATGAAGCCTTTTACGTCCTGCGCGGGGTAGCCTAAGAAGAGTCCGATCTCGTGAGGGAAGACGTCCTGTTCATATAGGCGGTCAACGAGCTCTCTAACGCACAGGTCTGCATTGTCTGCCGGATAATCCAATTCCTCGAGCATCGCTCTTACATCGTCCTGTGCGAGATACTCATCGAGCTTATCGGGCCTGTAGACGTAAACGAGTGTCGAATTGTCAGAAGCCGACAGTGGAATGATTCTTATACCGTGAGACAGAAGTCTGTTGTTAAGTGATCTGATCCTGTCGAATACATCGCGCCCCGATAAACAGGTGCAGTTGAAGAGACTTCCGACCTTGATTCCCGCCAGCGTGGGCGCACAATTTCTGACCATCATCTCTTCAAACATTTTGCTTTTCCTCTTTCGCGGTTAGCATATGCTAACCGATAGGAATATACCAACCCGCGCGGTGCATGTCAAGGAAAATATAACGGCGTTATAAGAAAGTTAGCAAATGCTAACACTCGGTGCTATAATACATGCTCAGAGGCGATATGATCCTCGGATTGAAAGGTGTGGAAAAAGCATGAAGTACGCAGGAATGCCCGTTGCTATGTGGATGATGTATAAGAAGCCTTTTCGGAAAGGACTTGTGTCTTACTTGGGGTTCACGGCAGAAGAAGCAAAGACCATAGCGAAAGCTGCGGGGCCTGATTACAAGGCGATAATAAGTAAGCTCCCGGAGTTCGAGAAGGGCGACAGATTCGTCACGAACATCGTTAACTGCGCGCTTCTTGTCGCGTTCCTGAAGAACATGAGCAGGCGCCCTTCTGTGGAGGACCTGACCATATTCTACGAGAAGGCGATGACGAATCCTTTTACGAGGATGTTCTGCAGGAAGGCTGGGAGATCCAAGTTTACTCCCAAGGATATCGAAGCACAGAAAGCAACAGCGGCGATGCGCGCCGGTGACCGTAATCAGTATTCATGGAACATGGATTATATCCCGTATGAAGACGGCAGCGGATATGAGGCGAGATTCTATACCTGCGGCATCTGCACTCTCATGAGAGAATACGGCTTCTTCGATCTCGTGCCCGCGATGTGCCACCTCGATTATGTCATGAGCGACATGGGGGGCGCGTCAACGTTCGTGCGCGAATATACACTCGCATCCGGCGGCCCTTACTGTGACTGCGGATACAAAAAGAGATCTAAAGCCTGATCAAATACCTATGCTGGAGCCGTGTACGCCGCCGTGAAGGACTCCGTAGACGAAGAAAGCGCCGATAAGAAGGAAGACCGCGATTAATACGATAGAGCTAAATGTTCCTCTTAAAGACGGATTCATTATTGAGCCCGGATCATTCTTGTTGACGCTGATCGTAACAGGTCCCAACGGTATATTTGAATCAGCACCTGAAGAAAGAGAATCGTAGAATGCGATCATCTCACGGCCGTCGATCATATATCTGAAGACGGGGGAATGATACCAGCGGACACGGGTGTGATTATTGGCATCATTTGAGATCGATCTTTTTCTTACATAACCTATGCACTCGGCTTCTGTTGTTCTTGTATAGATCCTGCTGTCCCTTGTAAGGTACATAACAATACTGACTATTCTGTAGATGCCCATGACGATCATGAACGTACCGGCCATGAAGAAGGAGCACTCCCAGTCAGTGGCGAAGGGAAGATTAAACCACATTATGAGGAGGGCGGCTGCTTCCGCTATGAGGATGGATCCTAAGACCTTTCCCTCAGTTCTGTCCTTATACCAGTTGTTGGGTTCGAAAGACTTGCTGCTTGTAATCAGGATCAGTCCGACGTACGCACACAGAAAAGCTGCACCCGTGTGGAATATCAGATGTTTGCCGCAGGGCAAAAGTAATGATAGTACCAGGCCTGCCAGGAGAGCAAGGATCAGGCCGAGGGCTCCTATTCCGAATTCTTTGAAGTTATTGACGCTTACGACAGGCTTGCCGTTATTGGCCTCGCGAACCTGTTCGCTGTATTTGGCATAGTATTCCCGGGTAAAAGCCTGATTGTACGCCCCGACTGTCTGAAGCTCGTTATAAACCAGATCGCAGTGTTTAATCTTATCGTAGATCATATATCTCTCCCTTATCAGTCAAAATGGAAAGTAACTGTTGTGTTATCCACATCTTCGTATATGTAGTTTTCCTGAGCATAGTCCTCATCTTCGACCGTTAATTCGAACAGCACCTGCTCATAGTCGCCCAATATGTACCACTGATAGATATGAGTATCTTCTGTCTGAATCTCAAACGAAGCGAATCCGGTGTCATTGATTCCGCCCATGCCTGTCATTGTAACCGCATCTTCTCCGTATTCCTCCGTGAGGATGGGATACTCGATGTTGGCGAACGAGTAGCCTTCTTCATGCGAATACTCATTAGTCTCGTGAGTTACTGTCACGCTGTAAGGACGGTCCGGGTTATCAACATCTGTTTCAAGGCAATAACTATGGGTATGCGAATGACCCGATCCGATCTCTGTCCATCCTGGTGAGAAGTAATAGTGTCCGAAGGCCTCGCGGCATATCAGCGGCGTTTCAGCTATCCTGCTCTCCTCGGCATTAAGATAACGCTCTCTCGCACGGCAAGCTGTGAAACTTAATGCCAATGCCGGTATCATCAGTACGGTGATTACTTTCTTTAAATTCATAACAGAATCCATCCCAATCTCAGATTAGTTAGAGTATAACAGTATAAGCGCGTCGGATGATTTAAGATTTGTTTAATCGTGCAAGTTAGATAAGACTAACTGCGGTGTTATAATCATTTGGGGGAGACGAAAATGGATTTTGCAGTTATACAAGGAATACTCATACCGTTCATAGGCACCTCGCTCGGTGCCGCTTGCGTATTCTTTCTTAAGAATGCGATAAGCACTAAGACCGAGAAGGCTCTGCAGGGCTTCGCTTCAGGCGTTATGGTGTCTGCATCATTCTTCAGTTTGCTGCTCCCCGCGATCGAACAGAGCAGTGATATGGGCAGATGGGGATTCGCTCCCGCAGGCATAGGCTTCATGATCGGAATGCTCTTCCTGCTCGTTCTCGATAAACTCGTTCCGCATACACACATGGACAACAGTGAAGAGGGTATGAGAAGCGGACTTAAGAAGACGACCAAACTCATACTCGCAGTTACTATTCACAATATCCCTGAGGGCATGGCAGTAGGCGTTATATATGCAGGCTGGATGTACGGCAACTCAGGTATAACTCTCGCGGGTGCCATCGCGCTTTCTGCAGGTATCGCGATTCAGAATTTCCCTGAGGGTGCGATCGTGTCTATGCCTCTTCGTGCGGAAGGCATGTCCAAGGGTAAGACGTTCCTGTATGGTGTGCTGTCGGGCGCGGTGGAGCCTGTGGGTGCTCTCGCGGTTATACTCGCAGCAAGTATTTTCGTGCCGGTAATGCCGTATTTTCTGAGCTTCGCTGCAGGCGCGATGATCTACGTTGTAGTGGAGGAGCTGATCCCGGAGATGAGTGAAGGTGAGCACTCGAATATAGGAACGATTTGTTTCGCGATAGGTTTCACGATAATGATGGCGCTCGACGTGGCGCTTGGGTGAGTAGCCTTAAGTAATCTGCTTTAAGGCAACTGCTGCAAGAGGCAGGTACATGAAGACGAGATTCAAGCGCTGCCACAGACCTTCGTTGTTGACGGCAGTGCCCGCGAATTCTTCCTTATCAGACATTACAAACAGCGCGAAAAACACCAGCGCCAGCACAAAGCACACCACACTCGTGATGCCTATAGAGCCTTCGTGATTCTTGAATGACAGGATCGCGATAAGAAGTGGCACGAGCAGGAACAGCATGAATCCGATGACTGATCCCGCGCCGTGGATCTTCGATGCTGTAGTTACGATGTCCTTGGATTCGTTAACGCTGAAGAAGCATGTAAAGATGCATGCGCCAATTGCAAATAATGCAGTGAAGATTACCGTCGTATAAGTAAGTCCTGCGGATATGGGATGATAGAGTTTGAAGATGGAAGGGATCGCGATCAGGAAAAAGATTCCTTCGATGAGCATCCAGATGTTGAAAGGGATTCTTACAGGGCTGCTCGGATTGCCGAGAGCGCTGATAGACATCTTCGTGCAGCTGTAGTCTTTGTAGAAAAAAGGCAATACCAACGAGATGATTATATCGCCCGCCATCGCCGCGAGCAGAGCGTACCAACCAAGTTTAACCAATCTATCCATGACATCAATTCTATCAGATGCCGGCAGATAATAAAAAGCCCGGCGGTTGTCGGCCGCCGGGCTAATTCTTATTCCACGTTCTTGAGGGCTACATCCATCGGGATCTTTTTTATCCTGAAGAAGTCTATGATTGATACGAACGCATATCCGATAAGCAGATATACAACGGACAGAACCATCGACAGAGGCGACATATAGAAGGCGAAGTAACCGTCCATCTGAAGCACGAATACCTTGAAGATCCAGATCATCAGGAAGTAACCGACGACGAAGCTTATCAAAGCCACGAAGGTAACCACGATGGCTGTCGGAATGATATACAGTGAGCCGATCTCAGAATTTCTGAATCCTAAGATCTTAACCATCGAGATCGAGTGCTCGTTACGCTCGATGATGATCTTCGCGAGAAGATAGATCAGCGCTGCTGCGAGTACGATCAGGACATACTTGAAGACATCTATGATGCCGCCCATCGAGTGATTCAGCTGAGTTGTTACTTTCGTTATATCTTCGACGGTGATGACGACTGCGATATTCTCATCATCGATATCGGTGATCTCGTTACGGGAGAAGAAGCCCGAGAACTCATCCGCCTTGTTGCCGAAGACTGAATTGAAGTTGCCGTTGTTCATGAATACCGCGATGCCGCCGTCGTAATCGACGATGCCGTCTACGATGAACTCATAAGACTTGTTCTCGTACTCTTCGTTAAGTGTGATCACATCGCCGGCTTTAAGCCCGAACTTAGTCGCGAATGCACTTGAGACATAGAGGTGATATTCATCCATATCTGCGGGGATGCTGACGTATGCGCTGTCATCAACTATACCGTATACAGTCACGCTCTCGTCTCCGCCGCTTCCCATACCGGATCTTACCGAATCGTTGTGGTTCTTGGGATACAATAGTGTTGTTGATGAGAATTCTTCTGCGGTCTCCTCTGAAGTCGTTATGATATTGCCGTCAGAGTCCTTATAACCCATCAGCATATACTGGTAATCCGCGAACACCATCTCGGGCGCCTTCTCGCCGTAATTGTCAAGCGAATCCGGCAGACCGAATGCGAAACACATCATAAGCTCGATGAGGATTACACCGAAGATGAGAACTGCGTAGTTAGGCATGTTCTGGAACAGTATCCTTATTCTGAAGCGCTTCATGAAAGACCACGCGGGGATCCTTCTTGCCTTGGAACGTTTGCTCTTCGTCAGATCGTGGCGAAGGAACTTGAGCGGGCTTAACTGCAGCTTCTTAACGATAACGAAAAGGTTGATGCAGAACATCAGAAGCAGCGGGATTACCGTCGTCTTTACAAGCGCGATGGAACTCCACGTCAGCTTCGGTGTAGGCAGGCTGTAGCTCTGGTAGTACAGATTTACTGCCACATCTCTGAAAGCGGTATAGCCGAGGATGTTGCCGACGATGGCGCCCACGAAAGTAACGATAAGCGGCATCGTCATATAGTGCACCACAAGCTCGTCTTTGCTGTAACCCGATGCACGAAGAGTACCGATAACGGAAGCTTCCTTATCGATCGTGTTGCTGATCGTGATCGCGAAGATGAATGCGATAACGGCGATCAGGATGTAGCACAGGATGCTCGTTCCTGTGGAGTCACCTTCGATATCGGAAGGGGCAAAGTTACTTGCCTGTCTCAAGTACTCAGGAAGGTAATCTTCAATCTCATTGTCATCTACGAGAGTCTGAGTGATCAGGCTCTTCAAGAAGCTTTCTGAGAAGTCTGCAGCCTCAACCTTGTCAGCGGGCTTTGTCTCATAGTAGAAAGCGTAGCTGTAGTGGGTTCTTGATGTAAGTGCATCGAAAGCTTCGGGCGTTAACATCGCGACGTCAAAGCCGAATGCGTCGAACATCAGGTCCGTGTTGGACTCGTGCAATGTAAGGTAATTGCAGTAGGAAAGAAGACCTGTGATCTCATACTCGTGACCGCCTACAGTGATCGTGTCGCCGATTGTAACGCCGACGTTATCTGCGTGCATTCTGTCGATCGCGATCTCCGAAGAAGTCTCAGGTGCACGTCCCTCGATGAAGGACGCCATATCGACTGTAGAGTCGCTTCTGAAGATCCTTACTGTGCCGTCTTCTTCACCGTCGTTATTGTGGTCCTCGGGCTCGTTGTGATAGAAGTTCGCACAGATCGTTACGGGAACGGGAGTGAAGCCTTCATCGTTGAGGTTATACTCTTCCGCGATATCGTCCCACTCTTCATCTACAGCCTCGATAACTGCATCGTGAGCCTCTGCGTACGCCTCCTCGACAGCCTCGGCGAACTCATCCGAGTTACGTGCTTCTTCAAGTGCATCCTCGAAGCCTTCTTCCATAGCAGCGTCGATCTGCTCCTGTATCATCTCTTCGTCAGTGATGCCGTAAGCTTCACACTGCTCGCGTACTGCTTCTTCGATACCGGACGCGACCTGCTCGTTCAGTTCTTCCTCGATAGCATCGGCTACCTCAGCGTCTGCCTCTTCCATTCCTTCATCAATGAAATACTGGCGCACATCAGCCTTCTCGCCCGTGCTTAAGGCTGCCAGCAACTCGTGTGAAGCTTCATGCGAGAGCTCGAAAGAGCCGTCTTCGAGGTTCAAGTCCGTGCGTCCCTTTTCGATAGAGTAGAGCATGCTGTCGTGGCCTACGTACATGCCGGAGATGACGCCGATCATGAGTACCATGAAAATGATAATTACTGCATACTTATGCCAATCCGCCGCGAGTTCTTTGGGGATTCTTTTTACAAGGGGATTTCTCATGATGACACCCCCTTACCACTCGAGCTCGGAAGCGGGTATCTTCTTGTCGTTGATGTCGTTGTGACGGACGACACCGTCTCTTAATTTGACTACGTGATCTGCCATGTACTTGATGGCTTCGTTGTGCGTAACCATGATGATCGTCGTGCCGTACTTCTGATTACAGTCTTCGATAAGCGCGAGGATCTCCTTACTTGTCTTATAGTCCAACGCACCTGTAGGCTCATCGCACATCAGGATATCGGGATTCTTAACTACGGCTCTTCCGATGGATACTCTCTGCTGCTGTCCGCCCGAGAGCTGATTGGGATACTTGTACTTGTGGTCCTGAAGTCCCAGGGTGGTCAATACTTCTTCAACATCGAGCGGGTTGTCCGAAAGATATGCGCCGACCTCGATGTTCTCTTTAACATTCAGGTTGGGGATCAGGTTGTACATCTGGAAGACATAACCGAGATGCTTCCTTCGATAAGTCGTAAGCTGCTTCTCGTCCATGTCTTCGAGCTTGTCTCCTGCGATGCTGACGTAGCCCGAATCCGGTGTGTCGATTCCCCCGATAATGTTAAGAAGGGTCGACTTGCCAGATCCCGACGGTCCTAACAGTACGCAGAACTCACCCTTGCCGACGGTGAAGTCCATGCCCCGAAGGACGTCCTGTCTTGCTTCGCCTGTACCGAAGCTCTTCCGTAAGTCTTTGATCTCCAAGAAATTTTCTGCCATTTTTCTCTCCTCCCGGCATTATTTTTCTTGAATCCCCTGAATCTTTCCAAACAAAAGACCCAAGCACAGCCGAACTACACTTGGGTCATAATCATCAAAAAATAACATCATGTATAGTTCGTTAAGCTATACATGAGTCTCGCGATTTAAAACAAGCCAGACGGGTTAGGTCAGGATGTTGACTTGCTACGCATTAAGCGCTCGCTACTCCCCCATGGGAATTACACGGGAATTTAACATATGTTTCCAAATATGTCAATTTTGCTGTGTATAATTAGAAATATGAACAACACGGCCGTTCAACCTAGACAGGATACTTTCAGTAAGGTATTCGAATTCCTGATCGAGAATAGCTTCGCGTTTACAGTCGGAGTTATGTGTCTTGTGCACGCAGGGTTGATGATATTTATGGGCGTAACAGGGGTTATGCCTTTGTTCTTCTTTAACATCCTGAGTGTTGTCGTGTATATATTCTGTATTATCCTTTGCAACTTCAGACTAATCATGCCGGCTTATGTAAGCATTATCCTCGAGGTTACGATATACACGGTTATCGCCACATATTATGTCGGCCTGAAGTGTGGAACATACTGTTTCCTGTTCTCTATCGTTCCTATTATCATTTACTTCGGAAGTTATCTTTTTAAGGGATCAAAGCGTATTAGCGTGGCAATTATGCTTGTGCTGAATTTTGCTGTCTTTATAGCGTTGTATATCAGATTTGGAAATGCAGAGCCGGTCTACAATTTGGCTCCGGCCGCCAGACTGTTCCTAGTAATCTATTCTGCTTTCGCGATGGTATTCTCGACCATCTTCTACAACGCTATGTACATATACATGAGTGAGCATGAGGTTACGACGCTTGAGCAGAAGAACAGGCAGCTGGCAACTGATGCACATGAGGATGCTCTTACGAGTCTTCTTAACAGAAGAGGTTTCCTGCCGATAGTTGATGAGCTGATGAAGGACAAGAGCTCAAGCAAGTTCTGCGTCTCTTTCTGCGACATCGATAACTTCAAGCATATAAACGATTCATACGGTCACGAGGCAGGCGACGAAGTTCTCAAGCACATCACGCTTCTTATCCGTAAAGAGATGAACGGCTGTGAGGTCTGCAGATGGGGTGGAGAAGAGATAGTAATCCTCATGAAGGATCTTGATCTCGATGAAGCCCGTGAGATGATGGAGCGCTTAAGAAAGAGTGTTGAGGTAACGCCGACGCTGTTCTTTAACAAGGTTCTGTATGTAACGATCACGATTGGAGTTGCTCAGAACAATGAGATCTATAAGGAGCCTGAGGACGTGATCAAGGTTGCCGATGAGCGTATGTATTACGGCAAGCAGCACGGCAAGAACATAGTGGTATACGAAGACAATTGATATAAACGAAAAAGGCAGTTCATTACGAACTGCCTTTTAAGTATCGTTGTTTACTTAAGATTAAGCCTTAGCTGCGAGGAACTCGTTTACCTCAGCAACAGTTGAATCTACATCCTCGGGTGTGAAGCCGTGAACGTACATAGCCTGCTCGAGGCTTTCACCGCTTGCAGCCATGCAGCCGATGCAGTGCATACCCTTCTGCATGAGGATCTGTGCGATCTCCATGTCCTGCTCGAGAATGTCTGTTATAAGCATATCCTTTGTAATTGCCATGTTATCTCTCCTTCTCTGGTAGATTTACCTCAGTCATTATATAACGGCGTTATATTTTTGTGAAGAGGTCAAATCACATCTCAATAAATATCTGTTCCCGTCAACTGCTCGATGTTTGCCAGCTGATCGAAAGTGATGCGTCCTTCGCTGAGAAGACGCGTTACAGCGGGGACGATATATTCTGTGCGCTCGGTCAGGTCGGGTATCTCGAGGTCGAGTCCCAGGCCGCTTACAGGTTCGAGGAGCAGATTTCCGTTCTCATCGGCTGTAACCTTGAATACTGTTTCCATGGGGCCGACTTCGGCCTGAGCTGTTTCTTCTGCCAGTGCTCCGACAAGCTCGGAGGCGATTGCCATGTAGTTAAGTGAATTACCGTTGATCATGGACTCGATATAATCGGCATAAAGAGGAACCATGACGTCTTCGTTATCAAGCACGCTATTGAGAATTGTCTGCATGTCCGGTCCGGTTCCTGTAGCAGTCACGATAATATAATCGTCAGTGATCTCAGTAGCCTCAGCGACATAATCGACTCTGGAGAAATATCCTGTCAATACATCCCCGAAGCCGCTCATCGCACCTGCCATCTGCGCATAATAAGCAAGCTGGCTGTCCTGGTCGCTGAGCATGGCTGCTGCGTCATCGATATTGCCTTCGGAAAGATCGGTCATGAACGTATCAACAAGCTCTATCGCATTCTCTTCAGTAAGTACAGAGAAATCCAGATCTGCGATGAGATCTATGAGATGGTTATAGTAATCTTCTGTGGAATCAGGTTCGATGAGCCATGCTTCATCCACTTTGTTAAGCTCGTAATCAAATGTCTCATCCACCGTAGCCTCGAGGTCCGGAATGGCCGCCAGGAACTCTTCGTAAGAATAACCTTCGTCTGCAATGGATTCGATATCGGGAAGAGTGATCGTAACCTCAGCAGAGACAGTACCGTCTCCCATATCTATATCGCCGATATCATATTCAGATGCACCCAGAATGGCCGCGATCAGTTCGGCCTCGGTATCATTCATCACGGCAGTAAAGAAAGCATCCTGCTCGTCTTCCACACTCTT
>JAEEGF012375180.1_pt1 | contig 40825 bp, 23 predicted proteins | sample 9134171 | NCBI WGS metagenome assembly JAEEGF01 (sample SAMN16246542, study PRJNA631951) | gut metagenome | biome: gut microbiome; feature: rumen; material: AP-attached | host: Bos | place: Iran: Karaj | collected 2018-10 | reverse complement strand
CGGGCAGGAAGTCGGCCATGCAGGCCGGCTCGGCCTGGGCCTTGCCCTCGCCGGCGGGCTGGCCGAAGAAGCCGCCGAAGAGGCGGTCGATGTCGTCGTGCAGGCGGGAGACGCCGTAGAAGCCGGGACCAAAGGCGGAGCGGACGGGGAAGCTGTTGGGATATGTAATGAGCGACATGACAATGACCTCCTATAAACGAATGGCTAGCTATTGAATTTTTGCCTTGCTATCAGAGCAAGGCGCTGTTGCATGGCTTCAATAGGAAAGCTTGGATTTGCCTTGTGCGGAAAGTATATTTCCTTCTGCACTCGGAAGATAGGTCTGGCTGGCACATTGTAAAGGGATTTTCCCAAAAAAAAATTGCAGTGCGTTGCTTGCAGAGACAAAAACGCGCCGCCAGCCATGGGGCTGGCGACGCGCTGCTGGCCGTCAGAGAAGCGGGAGGAGAGAGGTGGGAGAGAGGGATGCGTACTGGAGCTTAGGCCTTGGCTATCTCAATGGAGCGGGCCTGGGGCTTTTCGGGCGCCTTGCGGGGAATCTCCACGGTGAGGACGCCGTCCTTGAAGCTGGCGTGGATGGCGTCGGCATCGGCGTCGTCGGGCAGGGAGAGCCTGCGCAGGAATCTGCCGTAGACGCGCTCGGCGACATGCTTCTTCTCGCCCTCGGCCTTGGCCTCCTTCTTTTCGCCGGAGACGGTGAGGATGCGGTCCTCGACCTTCACGGCAAGGTCTTCAGGGGCGACGCCGGGCAGCTCCACGTGCATGGCGTAGGCCTTGTCGCTGCTCGCCAGATCCATGCCGGGCAGGAAGTCGGCCATGCAGGCCGGCTCGGCCTGGGCCTTGCCCTCGCCGGCGGGCTGGCCGAAGAAGCCGCCGAAGAGGCGGTCGATGTCGTCGTGCAGGCGGGAGACGCCGTAGAAGCGGGGACCAAAGGCGGAGCGGACGGGGAAGCTGTTGGAATATGTATAGAGCGACATAGCAATGACCTCCTTCATGCAAACTTTTTGATTCGAATACTGCCACTCAAGAAGAGATAGGCACTGCAGACTGGATGTCAAGAGAGGTTTTTCACTGCGCTTATGCAGAGGGTCCTTTTTCGTCTGCACCACAAAGGTAGGTCGGCCTAGCTGATTGTAAAGAGTCTGTCCCCCAAAAAAATTAAATTCTTTGCTCTGGGAGCTCGGCAAGGCGCTGGAAGCCCTGCATCCCGGAAGGCTGACCTCGTCTGGCGGGAGCGGAAGCTCAGGCTTCGCCTGCCAGGGAGATAAGCGCTGGACAGGTGCCGTCAAGGGAGGCAGACTCCCGGGGTCTCGCCAGCGGCAGAGGCTGGGAGCGCCGCACCAGGCAGGCGTCTGCGGGAGCTGGCTGCGGAAGCTTTGCCAGCTTTGCCGCAGCGCTGTGACGAGCGTCACAGGCAGAAGGGGGCCTGTGCGGCACTGTGCTGCCGGCGGGGGGAGGGCGCCCCCGCGGCCGCCTGCGCCAAGCCGGCGGCGCAAGCCCAAGGAGTGAGGAATGAAGCGAAAGATCGTGCATATCGACAGAGACAGGTGCACCGGCTGCGGCCTGTGCGCCAAGGCCTGCCACGAAGGCGCCATCGCCATGGAGGACGGCAAGGCCGTGCTCGTCAAGGACGACTACTGCGACGGCCTTGGCGACTGCCTGCCGGCCTGTCCGGCAGACGCCATCTCCATTCAGGAGCGGGAGGCTGCGCCCTACGACGAGGCGGCCGTCAAGGCCCGCCTGGCTGCCCAGGGAAAGCGCCTGCCTGCACGCGAACCCGGTGCAGGCCGCGGCTGCCCCGGCTTGAAGCCGCAGACGCTCAAGCCTCTCGCTTCCCTTGCCGGCCAGCCTGCCCACGCATCGAACGCGATGCCGTCCGCCGGCCTGCCGGGTCTTGCCGGCCAGCTTGGCCAGACGGGGCAGGGCCAGGTCTCCTGCCTTGCCCAGTGGCCCGTGCAGCTGCGTCTGGCACCGGTGAAGGCGCCGTACTTCGAGGGCGCGCGCCTGCTTGTGGCGGCCGACTGCGCGGCCTATGCCTACCCCGGCTTCCACCAGGACTTCATGAAGGGCAGGGTCACGCTCATCGGCTGTCCCAAGCTCGATCCGGTCGACTACAGCGAGAAGCTGGCCGAGATCCTCAAGGCCAACGCGATCAGAAGCATCCTTGTGGCGCGCATGCAGGTGCCCTGCTGCCAGGGGATAGCAAACGCCGTGCAGCGGGCCCTTGCTGCGTGCGGGCGCTGCCTGCCCTGGAGCATTGCCGTCATCGACGCGCAGGGGCGCATCGTCGACTTCTAGTCCAGGCCGGCGGAAGCTCCCGCCAGCGGAGCCAGGCGGCATGCCGCTCCTTGACGGAGGCAATGCAGGGGCGGCAGCAGGAACGGAACGCAGAACGGCGCCTGCCCCGCGCTGAGCCGCGTCCCTGAAGCCCTTTCCTGAAGTCCTTTGCAGGAGCCCTTCCGTGAAGACCGCCGTGCTCCTTGCCTTTCTCGCGGGCATCGCAGCCTGCCTCGTCCTCGGCGCATCCCTGCTCTGGGGCCTCGGCTTCGGCCTTGCGCTCTTTGCCGGCGCCGCCTGCGCCAAGGGCGCAGGCGCCAGAGGAACGCTGGTGCTCATCGCCCGGGGCGTCCGCCAGGTGGCGGGCATCATTGCCATCATCCTGCTCATCGGCGTCCTTGCCGGGATGTGGCGGGCATCCGGCACCATTCCCTACCTGGTCTGGGCCGGCATGCGCTTCGTCGATGCCTCCCTCTTCCCCCTCTGCGCCTTCCTGCTGTGCTGCGCCATGAGCTTCCTTGTCGGGTCCTCCTTCGGCACGGCGGGCACCCTCGGCGTGGTCCTCATGACGGCAGCCAGGGCGGCCGGCCTCGACGAGGCGGTCTGCGCCGGCGCCATCCTCTCCGGCATCTACTTCGGCGACCGCTGCTCGCCCGTCTCCTCGAGCGCCGCCCTCTGCGCAGGCCTCACCCAGACCAGCGTGGCGGAGAACATCGGCCCCATGCTGCGCACGGGCGCCGTGCCCTTTGCCCTCGCCTGCGCGCTCTACCTCTGCCTTTCGCTCCGCAGCTCCGCCGGCGCAGGGCCCGCTTGCGACGGCGGAGCGGACTTTCTTGCCTCAGCCTTCGTTCTCTCGCCCTGGACCCTGGCGCCGGCAGCCGTGCTGCTGGCGGCCATGTTCTGCCGGCTCGGCGTCAAGGCCGCCCTGGCCGCAAGCATCCTGGCCGCCGTTCCTTTGGCAGGGCTCGTGCAGGGAATGGCTTGGACGGAGGTGCTCTTCTGCGCCGTCCTTGGCCTGCCCGAGACAAGGGCAGGGGCGGCCATGGCGGGCGGCGGCCTCAAGGGCATGCTCGAGGTGGCCGGCGTCATCGCCGTCACGGGAAGCTATGCCGGCCTCTTCAAGACCGCAGGCCTCCTGTCGGAGGCAGAGGCGCTCCTTCGGCGCATGGCAAGCCGCATCGGCGCCTTCACGTCCGCAGCCCTGGCCGGATTGCCGCTGGCTGCGCTGTGCTGCAACCAGGCCCTGCCCTGCATCCTCATGCACCAGCTGGCAGGCGGCCTCTTTCCGACGCGCCGGCAGCGCATGCTTGCCCTGGAGAACAGCGTCGTCGTGCTCGCGCCGCTCATCCCCTGGAACATCGCCGGCTCCGTGCCGAGAACCCTGCTCGGCGCAGGAACGGGCTGCCTTGCCTTTGCCTGCTACCTCTATCTTGTGCCGCTCTGCAGCATGGCTGCCGAAGCCTGGCGCAGGCGCCGCGGAGAGGATGGCCGCGCCTGATCCCTGCCCAGCATGCCTGCGCATCCCTGTGCCTGCATTTCCCGCCTCGGCGCAGCTTTGCGCACCCTCCTTGCAGGGGGATTGCGGGCAGGGCGTTGTGCTTTCATGGAAACAGCGGCGAGCCGTTAGAACTTTGAAGGAGGTGCATTCCATGCTTGCTGAAAACATGGACCGCTGAATTCAAGAGACTAAGGCAGAGGGCCGGGCAGAAGGCAGGGCTGAGAACGTCATAGAGACGACCCGCAAGAATCTGCTTTCCTTTCTGGAGATCAAGCTGGAAAGCGTGCCGGCCTGGCTCAGGCGCCTTCTCCAGGAATCGGCTGATGAAGACATCCTGAATCAGGCTCTGCTGACGGCATGCCACGAGCAGGACGTGCGGGACAGCCTGCCCAAGCTGGGCCGCGTGCTGGAAGGCAAGTCTTCCAGAGACGCAATCCGCGCACTCATCCCATCCCCTAGTTCCGGCATCCGGAGAGGGGCCTTGGCCGGCTTCTGCGGGACGGGCGGCCAGGAAGGCGGATGAGTGCCCGGATTGAGGAAGCAAAGCGCTAGTAGAATTCGTCCTGCTCAGTATCGTTCAGCATTTTCTGGCAGAACGCTTCATTGGGATCATCTGCTTCGAGCACCTCTTCGCGCACCAGATGGCGTCCGTAGGGAACTTTTTCGCTGCCGAAGGCAAGCTGGCCCTCGATGCAGCGCAGATAGCCAATCCTGACCTCCAGCATGAAGGCGCAGGCTTCCGGTCGCGACTTCAGCCCCTTGACGCGCATGATGCGCTGCATGATGTCTTCACGTCTGCGCAGCCAGTCGCGCTGATCGCTGCGCAGCAGGTCCTTCCCCTGCGGCTTCATCTTGGCGAGCGCCTGCTTCCATTCCTGGTTCAGCCGCTTGTCCAGGGCCGCTATCTGGGGGCTGCTTTCAAGCAAGGCGCTGTATTCGGCTTCGCTGAGCGCCGAGGCATTCCCCGGCAGGGAGGCGGCTGCAAGCGCAGCCAGGGCCAGGGATGTAAAGAATGCGTTTCATGGTTCCTCCTTGCACGATGCGTGCGGGCGCCAGTTTCCTGGGCCCTCATTGCGAAATGCGTCCACGAACCGAGAGACTGCATGGATGCCGGGGATCGTCAGGCCAGACAACCATGCCGGTGACCATGCCGGCGTTCTGGGGAACGATGCTTCCCTGGTCCCTGTCCTGCTTCCTGTCCTGGTTCCTTTCTTGGCTGCTGTCCTGGCTCTGGCCGTCGGTCGTCGCTCTGGGAATCTTTGCGTCCTGTCCGGCAGGAGCCTGCACTCTCTGCCCAGCAGGAGCCTGCGTCTGGGCCGGCACGGCGGCAGGCAGAGGGCCTGCGTTCATGACCTCCCTTCCGCCCGCGTCGCCCATGCCGCTTCCAGCGTCCTTGCTCCCTGCCTTCGCCAGGCGCTTTGCCTGCTTTCCGGCCCAGAGGCCAGCCAGCCCGACGCGCGAGCAGAGGCGGTAGATGCCAAGCGCCTGGCCGCCGGACCCCCGCCTGCCCTGGGAGGTGACGTAGAGGCGGGTGCCGTCCGGCGAGATGCCGAGTCCCACGGGGTAGCGCTTGGCGGGGATGCTTCCCAGGAGCCTCAAAGGCTGGGTGGAGAGCACGTCGACGGTGCAGGCCTGGTTGCAGGCCGCAAAGACGAATCTGCCGTCCGGCGAAAGGACGATGGTGCGCGTGCCCTTGCCGGTCTTGACGCGCTCCCAGCCGGCAAGAGAAACTGATCCTCCCGATCCTCCCGATCCGCCCGGCCCTCCAGCTCCTTCCCTGAGCCTTTCGCAGGCTGCGAGCACCTCAGGCAGCGGAATGCGCCAGACGTAGCCTGCCACGTTGACCGAGGCGTAGAGCCGGTTCCTGCCGATGGCGAGGTGGCGGACGTTCGAAATGCCTCCGCCGAGAATGCCCCGGCAGGATCTGGCCTCAACGTCGATGGCGGCAATGCCGGATCCGGACATGCGCCCCACCAGCAGCCAGCGGCTGTCGGGGGTGAAGACCGTGCCGCGCAGGCAGGATCCGCAGTGCCGGTCCCGGTTCACGTGCCCGCCCCGGAAGCAGAGGTTGAGCCGCTCGCCCACGGCCACTTCGGCCAGATGCCGCCAGTCGCGGGGACGGGGGCTGGCGATGTCGACGAGGCCCACGGTGTTGGCGCCCCAGTGCGTGACGGCAAGGTACCTGCCGTCCGGGGAGGCCGCGAGCATCTTGGGCAGGGGGCCCGTCTCCATGAGGCGCACGATCTCGTCGGCGGCGGTGTCCACGACGCACACGGCGGACGGATCCTGGGCGTTGCGGTCCCAGTCGCGGCGGTAGTAGGAGATCCAGAGGTAGCGGCCCTGGTGGGTGAAGACCATCTCGACGGGCTTGCCGGCAAAGCTGTCCACGCCGGCGTCCAGGCGGAACTGGAAGGGGTAGAGCCCGGAGGGCTTGGCCCAGAGCCCGGCCTGGGCGGGGCCGAAGGCATGGCGTATGACCTTGAGCTTGGCGTTGTCGGATGTGCGGTAGACCACGGTGGCGCAGCCTTCCAGCGAGTTCACGTAGTACTTCGACCCGTCCGGGTGCACGATCACGGACTTGGGCGAGTTGATGTCGGTGTCCCAGCCCTCGGCCGCGCCCGAATAGTGCTGCTTGAGCCCGGCGGGCAGGAGGAAGCGTCCGCCCGGCAGCGCAAGGCGCGCCCCTGCGGCCCTTGCCCTGGCGGGATCGGATCCTGCCAGCCCCCTGCGCTCTCCCTGCCGCGAAAGGGACTGCAGCCGGGACTGCTGAACGGGGCCTGCCTTGGCCTTCTGGGCGAGATGGCCCGCGGAAGGCAAAAGCGAGGGCGCTGCCGTGCAGGCGCACGGGTCCTGGAAGAGCAGGGCCAGCCCCAGAACGGGGCCTGCCAGGCGGAGCAGGAGGGACAGGAGAGGCGTGCAGGACGGGCCGGACATGGGGGGAACTCCTTGCAGGGTTGCGTGCAGAGCGACACGCTGTCTGCGGGCGCGCTTCGTTCCCTGTGTCTAGCCTAAAAGCGCCGGGGGCTTCAACAGGGTCGTTTTCCAGGGCTGCAGGCATCTTGGAAACGGGGGCGATTCAGGCTATGATTAACAATTCGGCGCGCGCAAGCTTCCTCGCGCCAGCTTTCTGCAACGCAACATTCTTTCTGCCGGAGCCTCCCGTGTCCATTCTGCCAGCCCCATCCGAAGCCGAAGCTTCTCAAGCCACCCAGGAGGCCCAGCCCCAGATCGGCCTGGACGAAGCGCTGGCCTGCGTGGACAGCCTCGAGCGCGCAGGGCGCCTCTTCGTCCTGCTCGACGCGCTCGCCAGCGGCGCCGATGCCGCCGGCTGCGCCAAGCTGCTGGCCTCCCTCATGCAGAAGGCGGAAAAAGCAGGCCTGGGCGCGCTGCCCTACGGGGGGACGGAGGCGGTGCGCGCCGGCCTCGACAGGACCGGCGCCATCTACCAGGGCCGGCACGCCTGGTGCGGCATGCGTCCGGATCTGCGCTTTGCGCTCTGCCGCCTGGCCGTGCAGGATCCCGACGCCGCGCGGCTGCTCAAAGCCATACGGCCCAAGGACAAGGCGCTGGCCGCCGACGCGGAGCGGCTCGGCCTCGCGCAGACGGCCGCCATGTACGCCAACGACGAAACCCTCTTCGGCCAGTTCTACCGCATCAAGCCAGCCCTGCTCCAGCGCCGCGTCCACCTCAGGCTGGCCTGGCCCAGCAGGGAGTGGTTCGAGGAGCGCAAGGGGCTGGTGAAGAAGGTCGCTGCCGACGACGCAGTGAAGAGCTTCCTCTTTGCCGGCGCGGCCAGCCCCATGCTCGGCTGGATCAGCCGAAGCCTTGCCGAAGGGACTGATCCCGCCGTCCAGGCCTTCCATCCCGTCTCCAAGGCCGCCGTCCACCTCTGGAGCGGCCGCTGGCAGGCTGCCGAAGCCGAGCTGGCCGGGCTGGACGAGGCCGAGGAGTACTGGCAGACCCACTGCCTGAGGGGCCTTGATCGCCTCCTGCACGGCGACGCCGGCTGCCTTGCCCACTTCAGGCGGGCAGAAGAGATCTGCGTCAGGGACAACCCCGGCCTGCTCAGCAGCCTGCCGAGCCTTCCCCGCTTGGCGAAGAAGCTGGCGGCCTTCCTTTTCGGGGGCGAAGAGGAGCTTGAGCCCCTGCGCCTTTCGCTGGAAAACGCCGAGAGCCGGGCCCCTTCCCGCGCGGCCGAGCTATGGGACGGCAGGAACGGCCTCCAGGCCATGCGGGCCCTGGACTGCCTGCGCCAGGGCCAGGAAGCCAAGGGGCGCTTCATCGTCTTCCGCCTCCAGCCGCTGGAGGAGAACTGGCTGGCGGCCATGCTCTACTTCGGCGCGCTCCAGCGCCTCGGCATGCTGGATCCGGCCAAGCCCGCCCTCATCCTGCCGCTCAAGGCCTGGCACGCCCGCCTCGAAGGCCTTCCCGCCGTGCAGGGCATAGCCGGCGCCCTGCTCGCCAGGGCGCTCGGGCCCGAGGAGGGCAGGCGCTATGCGCCTAGCCCCGAAGCCGCCGGCCTGCTGGACGTTGCCGATCTCGTCGAGGCCAAGGCGGCCTGGCAGGTGCGTCTGGCCGGACTCGAGGTGGCCCTGCGCGGCCAGGTCGGCAGCGCGGAGGCCAAGCCCGTCTCGAGGCGCCTGATCTGGGTTGCCGCGCGGGATCTCGGCCTGGTCGAGCCCAGGGAGCAGCTGCTTGGCGAGCGGGGCTGGAACAGCCCGAGGCCGGCCTCGCTCAAGCGCCTGCGCGAGCAGGAGGGCGAAGGCTGGATGACGCCGCAGGACAGGCGCGTGCTCGCCTGCGCCGAGGCGCGCGGCGGCTGGGCCGACTCGCCCCTGGTCCTGCGCCTGGAAAGCTGCTGCGAGGCCCTGGAGGGGCTTGGCAGCGTCTACTACGACGGGGAGGCGGGCCTCGAGCCCATGCAGGTGAAGCGGGGCGCCCTGAGGATGAAGCTGACCAGCCACGGCGACTCCTGCCGCCTGGCCTTCGACGGCGCAGACTTTGCCTGCGCGGACGTCGAGAGCGCCAAGGCCGTCTTCCTTCGCAGGGACGGGATCCTGACCTACTTCAAGCTCACCCTGCGCGAGCGCAGGGTGATAGCCGCCGTCGGCCAGGGCATAGAGCTGCCTCAGAGCGCCATCCAGCGCGTGCTGGACCTTTCCCTCCAGGACGCGGGCATTCCCCTGCGCTGCGAGATCGAGGCCGGCGAAATGCCGGCCGACGCCACGCCCGTGATCCAGCTCGAGCAGGAGCAGGCAGGCGGCTTTTCGGCCAGGGTGGGCGTCAGGCCCTTCGGCAGGCAGGCTGCGCCCTTCTTCCCCACGGGCGAGGGTTCGCCCCATCCCTTGTCGGCCGTGGCGCCCCAGGGCGGGGGAGAGCCCGTGCCCATGCGCGCCGTGCGCGACTTTGCGGCCGAAAAGTTCGCCCTGGAGGCCCTGGCGGCCGGCTGTCCGGCGCTGGCCTGCGGGCTCGACGAGCTGGTCTGGCGCGGCCAGAAGCCCGAAGAGGTGCTCGAGCTGCTGGAAGAGCTCAAGGCCTCGGATCTGCCCTCGCACGTGGAATGGCCCAAGGGCAGGGCCGTGCGCCTTGCCGGCTCCCTGCGCATGCAGGGCGTGACCCTGGCCATTGCCCGGGGGCAGGGCAGGGACTGGTTTTCCCTGTCAGGCGAGGCGCGCGTGGGCGAGGACAGGGTGGTCGCCGTGGAGCGGCTCCTGCAGTCCTTGTCCGGCAGCCGCTTCGTGGCCCTGGGCGAGGGCGAGTACCTGGCCCTTGCCGACGAGCTGCGCCGCCGGCTGGCCGGCCTTCAGGCCCTCATGGACGAGGGCGCGGGCGAGGGCAGGCTCAAGTTCAGCCCCCTGGCCGCTCCGGCCGTGGAGGAGATGGCCCAGGGCATGGACATACGGGCGGACCGGGACTTCGAGGCCTGCATGGAGCGCATGCACGCCTCTCTTGGCTTGGCGCCCGAGGTGCCGGACGGGCTCATGGCGGAGCTGCGGCCCTACCAGCGCGAGGGCGTGCAGTGGCTGCTGCGCCTGGCCGCCTGGGGCGCCGGCGCCTGCCTTGCCGACGACATGGGCCTCGGCAAGACCGTGCAGACCATAGCCTGCCTGCTCGGCCAGGCCTCCCGGGGACCCTGCCTCGTCGTGGCGCCGGCCACCGTGTGCGCCAACTGGGAGCAGGAGCTGGCCCGCTTCGCCCCCAGGCTCTGCGTCAAGCGCCTCGGCCTCTTCGACAGGGCCAGGACCGTCAAGGCCATGGACCGCGGCGAGGTCCTGATCGTGGGCTACGGGCTCCTGCCCAACGCCGAGGCGGAGCTGGCCTCAGTGCGCTGGGCCATGGCCGTCTTCGACGAGGCCCAGGCCCTCAAGAACCCGCTCACCAAGCGCGCCTCGGCGGCCCGGGAGATCCGGGCCGACTTCAGGCTCGCCCTCACGGGCACGCCCATCGAAAACCGCATTGAGGACCTCTGGAGCATCTTCGCCGTCATCGCGCCAGGCCTGCTCGGCGGCTTCGAGCGCTTCAAGCGCCGCTTCGGCCAGGCCGCCCCCGGCACCCCGGCGGGCAAGGCCCTGCGCCAGCTCGTCCGGCCCTTCCTCCTGCGGCGCCTCAAGAGCGCGGTGCTCGACGAGCTGCCGGCCCGCACGGAGCAGAACATCGTCATCGAGCCTTCGGACGACGAAAAGGCCTTCTACGAGGTCATGCGCCGCAGGGCCGTGGACAGCGTCGGCCAGGCGCCCGGCTCCCAGAAGCGCTTCCTCATCCTCGCCTGGCTCACGAAGCTGCGCCTGGCCTGCTGCAGCCCCGCGCTGGCGGACGAGGAGCTCGCCCAGCGCGGCCGGCCCGGCGCCCTGAGCGTCAGTTGCAAGCTGGACCGCCTGCTCGAGGTGCTGGAGGAGCTGCTCGCGGGCGGCCACAAGGCCCTTGTCTTCAGCCAGTTCACCAGCTTCCTCAAGCTCGTGCGCAAGGCCCTGGAGCGGGAGGGCATCTCCAGCCTCTACCTCGACGGCCAGACCTCGGAAAAGGCCCGCCGCGAGCGCGTCGAGTCCTTCCAGCAGGGCTCCTGCGGGGTCTTCCTGCTCTCCCTCAAGGCCGGCGGCACCGGCATCAACCTCACGGCCGCCGACTACGTCGTGCACCTCGACCCCTGGTGGAACCCCGCCGTGGAGGACCAGGCCTCGGACCGCGCCCACCGCATAGGCCAGCGCCGCCCGGTCACCGTCTACCGCTTCGTCATGGCCGGCACCGTGGAGGAGAAGATCCTCGCCATGCACCGCGAAAAGCGCGATCTGGCCGCCAGCTTCCTCGAAGGCGCAGACGAGCCGGCCGCGCGCATCACCGACGAGGAGCTCTTCAACCTCCTGCGCTGACCCCGTTTCCCCCGCCCCGCCGTCCCCTGATCCGGCATCCCTGCAGCCTGCCGGCATTCCAAGGAGAACATGCCATGGCGACGCTTCGCCGCACCCTTGCCGGCCTTGTCCTTGCCCTCTGCGCCTTCAGCTTTGCCTGCCGCCCCGCCGCCGTCCCGCAGGATCGGCATCTCTCGCCTGCGGCCGGCCAGGCCTCCCAGCTCTCCCAGATCGGCCAGCGCGCGGCCCTCCAGGACGACGGTTCCCTGCGCGCCGTCAAGGATCGGGGCGTGCTCCGCGTCGGCACCACTGGCGACTACCGGCCGCTCTCCTTCAGAGAGCCCGCCACGGGCGCCTGGTGGGGCTTCGACCTCGACGTGGCGGCCGAGATTGCCAGGCGCCTCGGCGTCGGCGTGGCCTTCGAGCCCACCTCCTGGCCCACGCTGACCGCCGACGTCATGGAAGGCTCCCGCTTCGATCTCGCCATGGGCGGCATCACCGCAACCCAGGCCCGCAAGGAAAAGATGCTCATGAGCGAGGGCTACCTCGCCAACGGCAAGACCCTGCTCTGCCGCAGGGAGGATCGCAGGCGCTTCCGGAAACTGGAGGATCTCGACAGGCCCGGCGTGCGCGTCATGGTCAATCCCGGCGGCCTCAACGAGCAGTTCGCGCGCCGGCACCTCACCCATGCCCAGATCATCGTCCACCCGAAGAACGAGGAGATTCCGAGGCTTGTGGCCGAAGGCCGGGCCGACGCCATGGTGACCGAGATCACCGAGGCCCCCTGGTACGTCAAAAGCGATCCGCGCCTTGCCGCGCCCCTGCTGGACAGGCCCTTCACCCGGGGCGAGATAGCGGTCCTGCTGCCCAAGGGCCGGGAGTCGCTGCTTGGCGAGGTGAACAGGATCATAGCCAGCATGAAGGCCGACGGCACTCTCAGACGCCTGCACGCCAAGTACGGCCTTGCCTGTGCCTGGCAGGTCCCGGAAAAGTGAAGAGCCCTTCCTGCGGGTGGCTTGCACCGTCGTTTCCCGGCCGAAAGGCATGCGGGCAAGTTCAGCGCAGGCAGTTTTCAGCGAAGCGTTGCGATCGCTGACGCCATTTTGGAAGGGCATGCTCCCCGGCTGAATATGAGCTGTGAAGCAGCGGAGCACGGGAGACAATCGCTATGATTCCATGTACGACATCTGCCTGCAGGACAATGTCATGGTACAAGGGAGGTTGCATGCACCACGACGCCGTGCACGGCATGGGCTTTGCCCCTGCTCGCCTTCAGGACATGTTCCTCAAAACGGATTGAAGCCTACTCTCTGTTTTCCTCAATTTGAACACGCATGCCTCTTCTGAGCTCATCTGAGGCCGGCATCCGGCAAGGAAGACGAGCAGGGCAGCTGAATACACGAAAGACCAGGTTCGTTCACTGAACCTTTCCAGCGGCAAGGAGCAACCAGCATGCCAGCCCCCCTTACGGACGTCCGTCCCGCCAGCCTTTCCGAACAGGTGCACGCCTTTGTCGAGAACGATTTTGCCGGGCTCGACGCCTCCCTGCAGACCTTCCTTGTTCTAGACGCCCTCATCGTGGGCGCAACGCCCGAGGATCAGGACGAGACGCTCTTCCGGGCCCTCCAGGAAGGCGGGCGCCTGCCGAAGGGCCTGCGCGACGCCGGGCAGGTCGCGGATCTGCGCCGCAGGCTCGTCCAGCAGGGCGTCCCCTACGGCGACGGCTTCGACGACTTCGGCATGGCGCCCTTCCTGCGCTTTGCCCTGTCCTCGCTTGCCGGCGATGAGGAGGGCGCCTGCACGGTGCTCGAGCGCCTCGGCAACCTCAACGAGGGCTACGCCTCCTCGCCGACCCTGCTGGCCCTTGCGCAGACGGGGGCCATGTACGCCAACCGCGAGCGCGACTTCGAACTGCTCTTCGCCCAGGGTCCCGACGCTCCCCAGCGCATGGTGCAGCTCAGGCTTGCCCGGCCCCCGGCGGAGTGGGGCGCGGGCCGCATGCCCGCCATTCGGGCTGCCGCCGCAGGCGATGCCGTGCGCAGCTTCTTTGCTGCCGGCGAGCTCTCCCCGCTGCTCGATCTGGCGGCCCGGAGCCTGTGCGGCATTGCTGATGAAGGAGGCAAGGGCATCGAAGGGCCATCGGGCAGTCCCGGCGCAGCCGCCGGCATGCAGCCCTTCGAGCGGGCCTGTCTCTGGCTGTGGCAGGGCAGGCGCGACGCCATGGCCGAGGCCCTGGCCGAGGATCCCCAGGCGCGGAGCGAATGGCGGACCTGGCTCGTCGCCGGCCTCGACGCCTTTCTGCGCTGCGAGGATGCCGGCGAGGCCTTCGCCCGCTCCGCCAGGCTCTGGGCCAAGGCCCAGCGCACCAAGCGCAGGCTTGTCTACGGCGCGCCCGGCCTCTGGCAGGCTGCGGCTTCCTTTGCCGGCGAGGGCCTTGCCTTCGGCACCCTGCGCGCCGAGATCGAGGAAGCGGCCCTCCTCAGGCCCGGCGGCGTCTTTGCCTGCTGGGCGGGCACGCCCGGCTGCAAGGCCCTGCTTGCCCTCGACTGCCTCAGGCGGGGCGCCCTGGACAAGGGCAGGGCCCTGCTGGCTGAGGACGCCCCTGCGAACGCGGCCTTCGAGGACAGGAACTGCGTCTCCCAGCTCCTGCGCCTGGCGGCCCTGAAGCGCCTTGGCTGCGAGGGGGCCGAAGCCCTTGGCCCCGCGCTTGCTTCCTGGTGCCGGCGCGGCGCTGCCCTTCCGCTGCTCGAGGCCCTCTTTGCCAGGCTCATGGAGGAGGGCGAACGCCAGCGGCTCGTGCCAGGCCCAGCCGGACGGCTTGGCGCAGAACAGGCGAAGCTTCGCCGCTTCGACCAGCTCGTGGCAGGGCAGGACGGCTGGCAGATGCGCCTCGAGGCCCTGGAGGCCATAGCCTTGGAAGAAGGCCTCCAGGAAGAGGCGCCCCAGCAGGGAAGGCGCCTTCTGTGGGCCGTGGACAGCGGCCTTTCCCGCGTCTTCCCCCTGGACCAGAGCCGGAGCGCGCGGGGCTGGAGCCGGCCGCGCGAGCTTTCCCTGAAGCGCCTGCAGGAGCGGGAGGAGGAGCTGGACTGGCTTTCGCCCGTCGACCGGCGCCTGCTCAGCCTGGCCGTTCCGGCCGGATCCGGTGCAGAGCTGGCCCTGGACAGCTGCTGCGAGCTGCTAGACGGCCTGGAGACGGTCTTCCTGCGCGAAGCCGACGGCAGCTTGCTGCCTGCCAGCTTCAAGCGGGGCCGCATGGTGCTCAGGCTTGAGGACGCCGAGGGCGGCGGCCTCAGGCTTGCCGTCGAGGGCGTGGATCCCACGGCCCGCGACCGGGGCCTGGGCGAGGTCATCTACGCCCGCGAAGAGGAGGCAGGCGGCCGCATCCTCGTCCGCTACTGCCGGCTCAGCGTGCGCGAGCGCCAGATGGCGGGCATCGTCGGCGCGGGCATGGACGTGCCCCGCGAGGCCGCGGCCAGGGTGCTGGCCCTGGGCGGCGAGGGGAGCCCCATAGGCCTCAAGGCGGAGCTTGCCTTTGCCGAAGCCGAAGCCGATCCCACCCCCTGGCTTGCGCTCGAGCCCTCGGGCGCAGGCTTCTGCGCGCGCGTCGGCGTCAGGCCCATGGGAGGCGAAGACACGCCCTTCTATCCGACGGCGCAAGGCCCGGCCGAGGTTCTGGCGGCCCTGCAGAGGGATACGCTGCAGGCTGGCTCAGCAGACAGCGGTCCTTGCGTCCTGCGCGCCCAGCGCAGCTTCCAGGCCGAGCAGGAGGCCCTGGAGGCCCTGGCGAGTGCCTGTCCGGCCCTGGGCGGCGGGCTCGAGGACCATGCCTGGCGCTGCGCAGGACCCGAGGGGCTGCTGGAGCTCCTCGCCCAGCTGGAGCGCTCTGGCCAAAAGGCCAGGCTGTGCTGGCCGAGGGGCGGCGAGATCAGGCTGGAAGGCGTCCTTGCCCCTGAAGACCTCTCGCTTCGCATCGCCCGCCTTGACAGGACGGCAGAGCGCTTCCGCCTTGAGGGCGAAGCCTGCGCGCCCGGGGGGGCCAGGGAGCGCCATGGCCTTGGCGAGCGCTCCCAGCCTGCCCTGATCCCGCTGGCAGAGCTTCTAGCCTCCGTGGGCGAGGATCGCTTCGTCCGCCTTGGCGAAGGCCGATTTCTTGCGCTGGACGATGATCTGCGCTGCCGGCTGGCGGGCCTTGCGGCCGTGACGGACGAGGGCGGCCCCGCAAGCTTCGGCGTTCTGGCCGCGGCCGCCGTGGCGGTCATGGCCGAAGGCATGCGCCTGGAGTGCGACAAGGCCTTCGAGGCTGCCGTAGAGGTGCGGCGCAGGGCCTTTGCAGCCGAGCCCGAGATACCCTCGGGCTTCATGGCGGAACTGGCCGACTACCAGCGCGAAGGCTGCCTCTTCATCCAGCGTCGCGCCCTCTGGGGCGCGGGCGCCTGCCTCTGCGACGAGCCGGGCCTTGGCAAGGGCGTGCAGGCCGCGGCGTGCCTGCTCGCCGAGGCGCGGCGCGGCCCCTGCCTCGTCGTCTGTCCGGATCTGGCCCTGGCAGGCTGCGAGCGCGCCTTGGCCCGCTTTGCCCCCGACCTTGAGACGCGGCGCATCGGGGACGCGGCATCGCCGGTCAAGGCCGGCCCTGGCGACGTGCTGCTCCTTGGCTGGAGCCGTCTGGAGGCAGCCAGCCCCTACCTGGCCAAGGCCGGCCTGGCCATGGCCGTCTTCGACGGCGCAGGGCGCCTGGCCCGGGAGGCTGTGCGCAGGGCTGCCCTCGGCGCCGGTGCGCGCATAGCTCTTGTGCTTGGCGACATGTCGCTGGAAAGCCGGCCGGATCTGGTCTGGCCTGTTCTCTCGCTGGCCGCGCCCGGCCTGCTCGGCTCCCGCGAGGGCGTCAAGCGCCTTGCCCAGACCCAGCCCGGCAGCTATGCCGGCAGGGCTCTGCGCCGCCTGGCCAGGGCCTTCGTGCTCAGGCGCAGCCTGGCAGACGCTGCCGAAGATCTGCCGGCCAGGCGCGGCGGCGCCAAGATCCTCCTCGTCGACCCGCTGCCCGCAGAGCGGGAGCGCGTTCGCCAGCTGGAAGCGCAGGCCCTCGAGCTCCTGCAGGCGGCACCCGGCCCTGCGCGCCGGCGCCGGCTGGTGCAGGCCCTGCGGGACATGCTTGACGCCTGCCAGCCTGCCCCGGCCGGAAGCTGTGCAGAAACGCCGCCTTCCGCCAAGATCCAGCGGCTGGCCGAGCTCGCCCGGGACTTTGCTGAAGCGGGGCTGGCCGTGGCCTGCGTCTGCGGCCAGGGCCTCGACGAGGCGGCAGCCGAGCTTGCCAGGGCAGGCCTTGCCTGTCTTGCCCTCGACGGGCCCCTGCCCGGAACGGAGACGGCAAGGGAGGGTGAAGAGGACCAGGGACAGCCGCCTGTACTGCTGGCCTCCTCGCTCGACTCCCTGCAGGCCTCCTCCCTGGCTGACGGGCCTGCCCGGGACCTTGCGGCCGCCCAGACGCGCGCAGGCAGCCTTGCCCTGATCCTGCTGCAGGCCACGGCTTTCCAGGCTGCAGAAGCGGCTGCCCCGGCAGGATTGGCATGGCCGGCACCCATGCCTGGCGCGGACAGCCAGCCAGATCAGCCGGGCCAGGCCAGTCCTGCGCTCGTCCTGCGCCTGGTGCTTGCCGGCACCCTGGAAGAGCGCCTCGCAGCCCTGCCTGCGGAGCGGCTGAGCCTGGTCGAGGCCCTGCTGGCAGGCCAGGATCCGGGCGCCAAGCGCCTTCCCTCCAGAGAGCTCTTCGAGCTTGCCGGCGCGGACTGAGGCAGGCGGGGCCTGTCACGGGCCTTTCAAACTGCCCTGAATTCAGGTAGCATTTCTCTTTCGCCCTCTTTGGCATTGCAGCCCTCTGCAGGCCTCTGCAGACCGTGAAGGCCGTGTGCAGCCTCAGGCCAGAAAGCGCTTTCTGCCCGCCTGCGCGCCCTCCGGCTTCCCGCCGTTTCCGCATTTTTCGCAGGAGAGTCCCATGTGCGCCGCGAAAGCCCAGCTCAACGTCACTGCCGACAACTTCATGGAAACCCTCTTCCCCACCCTGAAACCGGGAGATCAGGCCTTCCTCGTGCTCGACGCCCTTGCCGCCGACATGGACGACGGCCACGCCAGCTACGGCCTGTGGTGGACCCTGAAGTCCATGAACCTTCTGGAGGGCTACGCCAGCTACTACTACGATCACAGCATCGTGCCGCTCCTCCGCCGCAAGCTCATGCGGCGCGGTGCGCCCTACGTGGACATCGATCCCTACCGCGGCGACCCGGCCATGCCGGACTCGATGCGCCGCCGCATTCTGGCCTGCATGCCGAAGCACGGCGTGCCGCAGCGCGCCGTCATGGCCGTCGGCACGTCTCCTGAGCCCTTTGACAAGCGTCCGGGCCTGCTGGCCCTGCTCCAGACGGCAGCCGTCTACGCCAACATGGACAAGGAGTGCCTTGCCCTGCACGCCCTCCAGCCGGGCCTGGCGGAGCGGCGGCTGCACATGCGCATCGCCCGGCCCGACGCGGCCTGGATGGCCTCGCGCACGGGCGCCGCCCGCTGGGTGGCCGCCGACGATGCGATCAAGAACTTCCTCTTCTACGGCGACGTCTCCGAGGCCTTCCTCTGGACCCAGCAGATCGTGCTTGCCGGAGGCGACAAGGCGGCCAACGCCCTCCATCCCGTGTCCAAGGCCGCCGTCTTCTACTGGAGCGGCCAGCGCGCCCGCGCCCTGGCGGAGCTTGACGGCCTCCAGGACGCCGGCGCCTACTGGCAGGTGCACTTCTTCAAGGGCCTCGACCTGCTCCTGGCAGGGGATCCCGCCTGCCTGCCCCGCTTCGAGACCTGCGGCAAGATCTACGCCAAGGCCCGCAAGTCCAAGAAGCGCCTCACGCCCGACGCCATAGGCCTCTGGAGCGCTCTGGCCCTCTTTCTCCACGGCTCGGCCAAGGACCTGGGAAGGCTGCGGCAGGAGCTCAAGCCGCTCGTCGATCCCCCGGCCGATCCCGCCAGGCGCTGGGCCGGCAAAGTGGGCTTCAAGGCCCTGCAGGCCCTCGATCTGCTGCGTCTCGGCAAGGAAGCCGAGGGGCTGGAGCTTATCAGGAAGGACGCCATGGCAAGCGACGGCAGCTGCTTTTCCTCGCTCTTCAGCCTCGGCGCCCTGGCGCGCTTCGACCGCTTCGAGGAGGACAAGGCGGCCTGCCTTGCCCTGGAGCGCTGGGAGAAGGCGACGCGCTCCCTGCCCGCCCTCAACGCCCTCTTCGGACAGCTCATGGCCAAGGCGGGCCTGCCCTGGGCGCTCCAGGCGGAGGCGGAGCCTCCCTTTGGCCAGGCCGCCCCGCAGGCGGGCGAAGGCCAGGCTGCGCCAGGCCTGCTCGACTTCAGCCTGCTGGTGGAGGACAAGTCCCCCTGGCAGCTGCGCCTCGGCGCCCTGGTGCGCATCGCCCAGGGCCTCGACGGCGTGGATGCCGGCCAGGACAAGAGCAGGCGCCTTTTGTGGATAGTGGCCTCGGACTTCGGGAGCGTGCGGGCCATGGAACAGGCCCGCGGCGTGCGCGGCTGGAACAAGGCCAAGGACTGCTCCCTCAAGCGTCTGGTCGAGAGGGGCGCCGGCTACGACTGGCTGCGGCCCGGGGACCGCGGCGTCATCTCGCTCATTGAACGCGGGCAGAGCTGGTGGGGCACAAGCGCCATGACGCTGAGCCTCGATGCCTGCTGCGAGACCCTGGAGGGCCTGGACAACGTCTACCTCGACCTGTCCAGCGGGGAGACGGTGCCCGTGCGGCTCAAGCGCGGACGCCTCGGCCTGCGGCTGAGCGGGAAGGCCCAGAACTGCCGGCTCACCGTCGACGGCGGGATCGATCTCAAGGGCGAGGAGCTGGAGCGCCAGCCCGTGTCCTACGTCTACGCGCACAGGGAGGGCATAGTCTGGTACTTCAAGCCCACGCAGCGCGAGCGCCAGATAGCGGGCATCGTCGGCTGCGGCCTCGACTTTCCGCGCAGCGAGCTGGCCAAGGTCTTTGCCTTGACCCGCCAGGACGCGTCCATTCCCCTGCGGGCGGACATCGAGGCCGAGTTTGTCGAGGCCGATCCCAGCCCCGTGCTCCAGCTCGAGCAGGAGGCAGGCGGCGGCTTCGCGGCCCAGGTGGGCGTGCGTCCTTTCGCCAGGCCCAGAACGCCCTTCTTCCCCACGGCCTGCGGCCTTGCCGAGCCCCTGGCCGCCGCTGCGGGCGGCCAGGCCCAGTCCGGCGATGCCGGGCCTGGCAGGGAGCCTGGCGCAGGCAAGGCGGGCTCCTCCGAAGCGGACCTGCCCGTTCCCCTGCGCACCAGGCGCGACTTCGAGGCCGAGGCTCTTGCCCTCCAGGCCCTGGCCGAAGCCTGCCCGGCCCTTGGCGAGAACCTCGAGGAGGGCAGGTGGGCCAGCCAGGAGGCTGGCGACGTGCTGGAGCTTCTGGAGCAGCTCAAGGACTGCGGGCTCAAGTCGAGCGTGGAGTGGCCCAAGGGGCAGGCCGTGCGCATCGCAGGCTCCCTCAGGACCCAGAACGTCAAGCTGTCGGTGGCCAAGGCGGGTGCTGGCCGCGACTGGTTCGCCCTCTCGGGCGAGGCCCGGATCGACGAGGATCGCGTTCTGAGCCTCAAGGCGCTGCTCCAGTCCCTGCAGGGCAGCCGCTTCGTGAGCCTCGGCGGCGGCGAGTACCTGGCCCTCACCGAGGAGCTCAGGCGCAAGCTTGCCGGCATGAAGGCCATGATGACGGAGAAGGGCCGCGGCGCCATGCAGTTCAGCGGCCTGGCGGCCGGCGCCATGGAGAAGATGGCTGCCGGCATGGAGCTGGCGGTGGACCAGCATTTCGAGGCCTCGCTCGAGCGCATGCACAGGGCTTTCGAGGCTGAGCCCGCCCTGCCTTCGAGGCTGCGGGCGGAGCTGCGCGACTACCAGCGCGAGGGCTACGTGTGGATGCAGCGCCTGGCCATCTGGGGCGTGGGCGCCTGCCTTGCCGACGACATGGGCCTCGGCAAGACCGTGCAGACCATAGCCGTCATGCTCAACCAGGCGGTCTCGGGCCCCTGCCTCGTGGTCGCGCCCACCACGGTGTGCGCCAACTGGGAGATCGAGCTCTCCCGCTTTGCGCCGACCCTGGAAGCCAGGCGCCTCGGCCTGGCCGGCCGCGCCGAGACCGTGCAGGGCCTCGGGCCCAACGATGTGCTCATCGTGGGCTACGGCCTGCTCGCCAACGTGGCCGAAGAGCTGGCCAAGGTGAAGTGGGCGGTGGCGGTCTTCGACGAGGCCCAGGCCCTCAAGAACCCCCTCACCAAGCGCGCCAGGGCTGCCAGGGACATCAAGGCCGAGTTCCGCGTCGCCCTCACCGGCACGCCCATCGAAAACCGCATCGACGACCTCTGGAGCATCTTTGCGGTCATCAATCCGGGGCTTCTCGGCGGCTACGAGACCTTCCGCAAGCGCTTCGGCCAGGCCTCGCCCGGCAGCACGCAAAGCCGCACCCTGCGCCAGCTCACCCGCCCCTTCCTGCTGCGCCGCCTCAAGAGCGCGGTGCTCGACGAGCTGCCCTCGCGGACGGAGCAGAACATCGTCATCGAGCCCACGGACGACGAGAAGGCCTTCTACGAGCTGCTGCGCCGCAAGGCCATGGAGAGCCTCGAGCGGGCCGAGCCCAGCCAGAAGCGCTTCCTCATCCTGCTCTGGCTCACGAAGCTCAGGCGCGCCTGCTGCCATCCCTCGCTGGCCAGCGAGGAGCTCTCCCACGCCGGCGAGGCCGTCAAGGGCATGGGCTCCAAGATAGAACGCCTGCTCGAGGTGCTGGAGGAACTCGTGGCAGGCGGCCACAAGGTGCTCGTCTTCAGCCAGTTCACCTCCTTCCTGGCCCTGGTGCAGGAGGCCCTGGCCCAGGCCGGCACCCCCTTCCTCTACCTCGACGGCCAGACCCCGGAGAAGGCGCGCCGCGAGCGCGTGGACGCCTTCCAGAACGGCGCCTGCGACGTCTTCCTCCTCTCGCTCAAGGCCGGCGGCACGGGCATCAACCTCACGGCAGCCGACTACGTGGTGCACCTCGATCCCTGGTGGAACCCCGCCGTGGAGGACCAGGCCTCGGACCGCGCCCACAGGCTCGGCCAGAAGCGTCCGGTCACCATCTACCGCTTCGTCACGGCCGGCTCCGTGGAGGAGAAGATCATCGCCATGCACCAGGAAAAGCGTGAGCTGGCTGCCGACTTCCTCGAAGGCACGGCCACCAGCGTCACCTCGCTCAGCGACGAGGAGCTGCTGGCCCTCTTGCAGTAGCCCTGGCTGATCGGCGATGCGCAGCCGGATCTTCCGTGGCGGCGGACCGGGGCCGTCTGGATGTGTGCGTCTGGACCGAGGTGATTATTGCGGGGCTGTCTGGCAGGCTCTGTGCCGGCCCGCCAGGCTGGCGCAGGGCGCCTCAGGCAGGGAAGGGCAGGAAAGGAAAGGGCAGAGAAGGCTGGCCTAGGCGAAGCCGGGCTCGAGCCGGCCTGGACCGCGCAGGCCGAGGACCATCTGGGCCGCCTTGTGCGCCGCCTGGCGGAGGAAGTTCCGCCTGGCAAGCGCTTCCAGCCACGCGGAGGGGATGGCGTCCGCGCCGTGGAGCAGGCCCGCCAGGGCGCCTGACAGGGCTGCCGTGGTGTCGGTGTCCTCGCCCAGGTTGACGGCCTTGAGCACGGCCTGGGAGTAGCTTGACGTGGTGAGCAGGCACCACAGGGCAGCCTCGAGGGTGTTGACCACGTAGTTGCCGCTGGCGATGTCGTCTTCCGTGAGTTCGGCCAGGCCCCCGCCGAGCGAGCGGGCCAGGGGCTTGGAGGCAAGCTTTAGGGGATAGTCCGGCACCAGGCGCCCGATGCCCGCAAATTCCAGGCACAGGGCCTGGTAGGCCGCTTCCGCGCCGCGCAGCTGCCAGAGATGCCGCGCGAATTCGGCCAGCACGAAGCAGCAGGCCGAGGCGAGGGGATGGCCGTGGGTGACGCGGCAGGCCTGCTTGACGGCGCAAAAGCGCAGCTGTGCGCTTTCCGTGCCAAGCAGGGCCAGGAAGAGGGGCGCGGTGCGCACGAGGCAGGCGTTGCCGTTGTCGCGCTCCTCGCTTCCGCCGGCAAGCTCGGGCGAGGCTGCGCGGGGCAGGCGTGCCAGGGCCCTGGCCATGCCGGGACCTATGTCGAAGGACGCGCCCCCTGCCGTGAAGAAGCCCCGGTGGTACCAGTCCTGAAGATGGCGTGCCAGGACCTGCAGATCGCTTCCGCCGGGCTTGAGGCTGCAGGCCTGGCAGAGGGCCAGGGAGGTGTCGTCGGACCAGGTGCCGGCCGGCTGGCCGTGGGTGCCGAAGCCCTGCATGCCCTGCACGCAGAAGCTGCCCCGTGCGCAGGTCTCCACGGGCACGCCCAGGGCGTCGCCGCAGGCAAGGCCCAGCAGGAGGTTCTCGGCTGCGCGGACGAGCTGGTTCAGCTTGTCCTGCAGGGGGGCTGTTGCGGCCTTCGGGGGCTGTGCCGGGTCAACGGCGTGCTGGGATGGGCTGTTCATGGCATCTCCTCGTCCGTGGGGGGCGTGCCGGCGCGTGCGAGCCGGGGGCAGGCGTGGCGCGAGCCGGGGCAGGCCTGCTGGCAGCATGATACGGCCTTGAGCGGGGATGGGGAAGGGGAAAAAGGCGCCCTTGCCTGCGCCGGGAGCGCTGCCTTGGGCTCAGCGGGCCTTGCGCCTGCGCTCGAAGTCCGCAAAGCGCGAGCCCCGCTCGCAGCCGGGGCCGGCGAGGGTGCTCGGGCCCCCGGCGTGCGGGGTGACGCTGATGCTCGTCTTGATGCGCTCCTTGAGCTCCTCGACGTGCGAGATGATGCCGACGAGGCTTCCGCTGTCTGGGGGAAGCGCCAGCAGGGCCGCCACGGCCGTCTCCATGGCCTGGCGGTCCAGGGTGCCGAAGCCCTCGTCCAGGAAGAGGGTCTGCACCCGCACCTGCCCGCGGGAGAACTCGGCAAGCCCCAGGGCCAGGGCCAGGCTCACGAGGAAGGACTCGCCGCCAGAGAGGTTGCGGGTGCTGCGCTCGCGCTCGCCGCGGTAGCGGTCCAGCACCACGAATTCGAGCTCCTCGTCCCGGCTGGCAGCCAGGCGGTAGCGGCCGGAGAGCCGCTCGAGCTGGCGGTTGGCTGCCTGGGCCAGGGCCTTGAGGGTGATGCCCTGGGCGTAGCGGGCAAATTTCTGGCCGTCGCTCTGGCCAACCAGGCGGTTCAGGGCCGTCCATTCCGCCAGCTCTGGCTCGAGGGCGGCTATCTCGGCGCGGGTCTGGCTGGTGAGGGCAAGGCTATCGTCGTCCGCCTTGAGCTCCTGGGCGAGGCGCCCCTGGCTCTGGTCGAGCTGGCTGCGACGCTCCTTGGCCTCCTCGAGGAAGGCTGCCAGTTCCTCCTCGCCGCGTTCAGGCGCTGCCTGCGCCAGCAGGGGGGCGAGATCCTTGGCCGCGTCGGCCAGCACGGCCTCGAGGCGGGCCTGGCGGTCGGCATGCTCCCGGCGGCAGGCCTCCAGCCGGGAGGCCTCCTGCTCCGTCAGCAGGCAGGCCTGCCACTGGGCTTCGCCGGCAAAGCCCAGCCCGGCCAGGACGGCGGCAAAGGCCTCCCTGCGCGTCTGGACTTCGCCCTCGCGGCGCGCCTGCTCCTGGGCAAGGCTTGCGCTTTGGGCATGGCCTCTGGCCAGGGCGTCGGCCGTGGCCGATGCCTGGTCGCGCAGGCCAGAGCTTTGGGCAAGCAGGCGCCTGCGCTCCTGCTCCAGCGAGGCCAGCTTCCTGCGGGGGTCGCCCTCGGGAAAGGCCTGCAGCCGCTCCTGCTCCAGCGTGCGCGCTTCGGCAAGGCGACTGGCCAGCGCGTCGGAAGCAGCCGCGGCCAGCCCCTCGGCCTGGTCCAGGGCTTGGCCCATGGCCTCGAGCGAGGCCGAAAGCGCCGCCGCCTCCCTGGCAATGGCAGCCAGCTTGGCCGCACGTTCGGCAAAGGCCTTGGCCCTGGCCGCAAGGCGCCCGAAGGCCTCGTCAAGCCCTGCCAGATCGGGCAGGGCCTGACTGATCCGGGCCGAATCGCGCTGGACCTCTTCGGTCAGCGTCTGGCCTGGCTTTGCCGGCTGGGATTCGCCCTCGCCGAGCAGGCCTGCCATCTCGTCGCCAAGCTCCCTGGCCAGCCGCTGGGCCTGGGTTGCAACGTCGGCGAAGGCCTGGCCTGCAGCCTCGGCATGGGCGTGCGCCTGCGCTCTGGCCTGCTCAAGCCTTGCCAGGGCCTCGAAGGCCCGCTGGCGGGCCGCGGCTGCGGCGTCGCGGGCTGCGCGTGCCTTGTCCTGCCTGGCCTTGGCTGAGGCAAGGCGGCCAAGGAGGCCGGCAAGCTCTGCCTGGAGCGCATCCAGGGCCTTGCCTGCGCCCTCAAGCCAGCGGCTGAGGTCCTGGCTGTCCTGCACCTGACCTTCCTGCATTTGGCCGTCCTTCACCTGGCTTTCCTGGGCTAGGCCGGAATCGCCTGCGATCCCGGAAAGCCCTGCCAGGGCTTCAGGCAGTCCGGCCAGAGCTTCGGGCAGCCGAAGATCCCGGGGGCAGGCCGCCAGCTTGGCGCGCAGCGCTTCGCCGGCCTTGCCGAGACGCTCTCGGCTGGACGCAAGCCTTGCTGCCAGGAGCCGGCATTCCGCCTCGTCCGCCTCGGCCTGGCGCCTGGTCGTCGCGAGCTCGCCCTCCATGCGCGTCTGCTTCTGCCTGAGCCCGTCGACCTGCTGCTGAGCCTGCTTGAGGCCTGCCTTGTCCTGGACGGGCAGCGCCTCGCCCTGGCAGTAGGGGTGGTCCAGCGATCCGCAGAGCGGACAGGGGGAGCCCTGGGCAAGCTCCTGCCTAAGCTGGACGAGATTTCTGCTCTGTATGATCCGCGCTTCCTCGAAGGCGCGCTGGCAGGAGGCCAGCAGCGCTTCGGCCAGCTGCAGGGGCTCTGCCATGCCGGCTATCTCGCCCTCGAGCCGGCTGGCTTCGCGGGCCAAAACCGCCAGGCGCGCCCTGGCCTTGAGCACCGCCTCCCGCTCCAGGCCGAAGGCCTCGCTGGCAGAGCCAAGGCCCATGGCAAGCTCCCTGGCCTCCTGGACAAAGGCTGCCTTGGCCTCGATGTCGCGCTGGCTTTGGCCGTCAAGCAGGGCGGAAAGATCCTCGCTGGCCTGGACAAGGGCAGCCTCGCCGGCCGCAAGCTCCCCGTCGGCCAGGGCGAGCGCCTGCCTGCCCTTGGCCTCGCTCGCTTCGGCTCCGGCCAGTTCCCTGCCTGCCTGGGCAGCCGCCTTCTTTCGGGCGGAGGCCTCTCTGACCCTGTCCCTGGCCTGGCCAAGGCGGGCTTCAAGGCCTGCGAGCGTCTGGGAGAGCTCCCCGTCTGCGGGGTGCCTGGCCTGCGCGTCGGCAAGCGCGGCAGCCTGGGCCTCAAGCCCGGCCAGCTTTTCCCTGGCCGTGGCCATCTGGGCACGCTGGGCCTGGACCCTTGCGGCATGGTCTGCGGCCAGGCGCTTGGCCTCCTTGACTTCCCTGGCCTTGGCCTGCGCTTCGGCATCGAGCCTGGCAGCCTCCTGGGCCTGGGGCTGGAGGGCTTCGATGTTCTCCTGGAGCTTCTGCCCCTCCGCTTCCAGCGCCTTGAGGGCCGAGGCTTTCTCCCTGGCAGCCTGCTCGAGCCCGGGCAGGGCAAGCCTGGCCTCGTCCGCCCGTCTGCTGGCGGCCCTGGCCTCCCGAAGGGCCGCCTCGAGGGCGTTCCAGTCCTGTCTGGCGCCAAGGGCGCGGGCATGGGCAGAGAGCCTTGCCTCCTGGGGGGCAAAGGCTGCCTGCTCGTCGGCAAGCCTGGCCAGCCCCGCCCTGGCCTCCTCCTGCTTGCGGACAAGCTGGCGGCGCTGGCGCAGGAGCGCAAGCTCGGCCGAGGCCCTGCCTGCCTCCTGGTCAAGCGCCTTGGCCTCGGCGGCCATGGCCTTGAGCTCAGCTTCCTTGGCCTGCCGCGCTTCGGGGCCGAGCGTCGGAATGTTGGCAATCTTGGCAAGCAGGGCGTCCTTATCCGCCTGCCGCGCGCTCGCGATCTGGTATATCTTGGAGGAAATGGCCCGGTAGATGCCGGTCCCCGTGATCTGCTCGAGCACGGGCGCGCGCTCGGCTGCCGAGGCCTTGAGGAAGGCCGCAAACTCCCCCTGGGCCAGCAGGACCGAGCGCGAGAACTGGGCAAAGGTCATGCCGGTGATTTCTTTGAGCTTCGCGTCGCGGGCCTGGCTGTTCTTGGGGATGGGCTGGGGCTGGCCTTCGCCGGCGGTGACGTCCGTATACTGGTGCACGAAGGGCTGGAGCTTGCCCTCGGCCTTGCCCCGCGCCCGGCGCTGCATCCAGGAGGCCTTCCAGCGCCGGCCGCCGTCGGCCGAGAAGATCACCTCGGCCAGGCAGGACCCCTGGCCCTTGCTCATGAGCTCGTTGTCCGTGCCCTTGATGTCTCCCAGGCGCGGCGTCTCGCCGAAGAGGGCCAGGCAGATGGCGTCGAAGAGGGTGGTCTTGCCGGCGCCCGTGTCGCCCGTGACCAGAAAGACGCCCGTGCGGGCCAGCTCCGGATCCGTGAAGTCGATGCTCCACTCCCCGGCAAAGCTCGCCAGGTTCTCGAAGTGCAGGTACTCTATCTTCACTGGCCGCCTCCTGCGTCTGCCCGTGCTGCTGTGCGTGCCGCCGTCTGGCCATCTGCCCCGGCATCGGCTTCCAGGCCGCCGTCCAGCCTGAGCGCTTCACAGGCCTCGTCGAAGCGCGCGAGCAGGCGGGCCTGCAGGGCCTCTTCCAGACCCTCGTCCGCCATGCGCATGCGGAAGACGTCGCGCGGGGCAAGGCTTGCCAGATCGGGGCAGGGCTCCTCTTCCCTGGCAAGAAAGCGCTCGCGTTTTGCCTCGTCCACGAACTGCAGGACAACGGGGCGCTCAGGGTCGCCTGCATGGGCTTCGGCCAGGGCCTGGATCCGGGCGTAGGCGTCCGCTGCGCCGCCTTGTACCGAGACCTTGACGAGGGCGCGGGGCAGGGTCCGGAAAATCTCCTCCACCTTGGCCACGGCCTCGGCCGCCGTGCCGGCCGCCTCGACGACGGGCCGAAAGCAGGGTATGCGCACGCGCGCCATGCGCAGCCGCCCCTCTGCCAGGAGGCGGCAGCCTTCGTGCGCAAAGCTGAAATCCTTGAGATCCGCTTCGCCGAAGCGGGCGCCGCCTTCGGCAGCGTCGAGAACGACGATCTCCTTGGGGCGCTGCTCGTCGAAGCTCATGGGCAGGGGCGAGCCCGGATAGCGCACGTGCTTGAAGCATCCCACGCTCTGCGCGGAGTGCAGGTGTCCGAGGGCGGCGTAGTCGAAGGCCTCGGCCAGCCTGTCCACGGGAACGGCGCCGAGGGTGCCCCGGTCGAGCCTGGTCTCGCTCGAGAAGCGCTTGGCGTCCATGGCGTAGAAGTGGCCCATGGCAAGGACGGGAAGGTCCAGGCCGGCTTCCTGGAGTCGAGCCTGCGCAAGCTGGGCAAGCTGGAGATAGTGGGCGGCCACGCCCTGGCGCAGCTCGTCCTCGCGCTTGCGCGGGTCGTCGGCCAGGCCCTGCACGCGCACGTCCGCGTCGCGCAGGTAGGGCACGGCGCAGAGCAGGGCGCAGGGCTCGCCTTCCCGGTTGTTCAGCCACACCAGCTCCTCGTCGAGGGCTGCCGGCTTCTCGCCGGCAACCCAGACCCCGTGGGCGCGCTCGTACTCGGCCGGCGCGTTGAGCACCGAGGGCGAGTCGTGGTTGCCGCCGATGATCACGGCCTGGCGGCAGCCCGTGCGCTCAAGGGCTGCCAGAAATTCGAAGAAGCGGCGCCTGGCCAGCGACGAGGGGGCCATGCTGTCGAAGACGTCGCCAGCCAGCAGCAGGGCGTCTGCCTGCACCTTGCCGGCGAAGGCCGCCAGCCAGTCCAGAAAGGCCTTGTGCTCGTCGTCGCGGGAGTGGTCGCAGAGAAGCTGGCCGAGATGCCAGTCCGAGGTGTGCAGCATGCGCATGGGGAAGTCCGTGGCTGCGGTGGCAGAAGGGTTGCCGATCTGGCGGCCGATCTGCCGGGCAGATCTGGAAGCCGATCGGGAAGGGAGGGCGTGGCGCTGGCAGGGGGGCAGGAAGCGGCAGAGGCAGGCGATCTCCTGCGCCATACGCCCGGGTCGGGTGCCGGAACATGAGGGGTTCTACAGGGAAAGCGGGCCTCCCGCAAGCAGGCTTCCTTCTCCGTGCTTGCCTCCCATTCCGCACTTGTCTTGCGTGTCCGCTCGTGCCCTCCCTCTTGCCGGACAGCCCTGCCGGCGGCATGCTTTGCCTGGAGCATGCCGTCCACGCGAGGCGGCATGGCACGGCGCTAGGGCAAGGAAGCAGGCAAGGAGGATGGCTATGGCCAGAGACGATGCGAAAGGTGCAGGACGCAAGGATGCGGCGCAGGGACAGGACGGCTCGTCTGCCCTTGCCAGAACCCTTATGGAAGGGCGTCTGGACGAGGCGTGCCGGCTGCTGGACCAGGGGGCCGATCCCAGGGCGCCTCTTGCCGACGGCACCTCGCCCCTGCATGCCGCAAGCTTCCAGGGCGAGGCCGGGCTCGTGGCCCGGCTCCTTGAGCGCGGCGCCGATGCCTCGGCCCGCGATGCCGAGGGCGCGACGGCCCTGCACGTGGCCTGCGGCAAGGGACGCGCGGCCTGCGCTGAAGCGCTGCTGAAGGCCGGTGCCGACCCCTTGGCCAGGGACGACAGGGGGCGCGGCCCCCTTTTCCAGGCAGCAGGCGGCTCTGCCGAGATCGTGCGGCTGCTCGTCAAGGCCGGCGCCGACGTGCATGCCAGGGACCAGGCTGGCTTCACGCCCCTGCACGAGGCAGCCCTCTGCCTCCAGGTCGCCTGCGTGCAGGCCCTGCTTGAGGCAGGCGCCGATCCCAATGCCGAGGCCAAGGACGGCTCGCGGCCCCTCGACCTCTGCTACGGCGCGTCCCGCGCCCTGCTGGCCAGGGCTGGCGCCTATCCCGGCAAGGCCCGCTTTGACCAGATTCCGGACTGGGAGGCCTAGGCGCGCAGCCTGCGGGCTTGGGCTTCGGCAGGCAGGACTCTGGCAGCCGCGCCCGTGGCGATCTTGGCGAACTTGGCCCTGCCAGCTCTCCTGTGCGCAGCGGCCTGCCTTCTGCAGCGGCAAAGCAGGCTTTAAGGAAGCGCAGATAAAGGGGCCTTTCTAACAGCGCGGCTCAGCTAACCAGCTGAATTGCCGCAGGGTGGCTGAGCCGACGCAGGATAAATCAGCGTATCCTTAAGCATTGCTCCGCTGGGAAGCGGCATGCCGAACTGGATTGCCAAAATGGCTTGCCAACGAGGCGCTGCCGCCTCTGGCAGGGCCAGGCTGGATATGGCAGGGCCAGGCGTGGTCTGACCCTGCCGGAAAGGGAGGAAAGCGTCAGCGTGCGTCGGGCTGGACGAATTCGTAGGCAAAGCCTGCGCCGCGTTCCGTGAAGCGCACGGCCCCCGGATTGGCGAAGTGGCCGCCCAGGACGACGGTGCCGTCGCCGGCTGCCTGCCTGAGGGTCTGCAGGCGCGTGCGCTTGGCCAGCTCCTGATCGGAGTCCCAGATCACGGCCACCTCGGGATGGGCCGCCTGGACGGCAAGGCAGTGCAGAAAGTCGCCGGCAAGGAGCAGTCGCCTGCCTGCGCGCTCGACGAGAAAGCCCGTGTGCCCTTCGGTGTGGCCTGGCAGGGCGACCGAGGCAAGCCAGGGAAAGAGCTTGTCGCCGGCCGTGAAGAGGCGGATGCGGCCCTTGTAGATCTGGGCAAGGCGTTCGGCATTGTCAAAGTTGGCCCCCATGCCGGACGGCGCCCTGGACATGTTCTTTCTGTCCGTCCAGAAGCGGAATTCGGAGGCCTCCACGTAGATCTCGGCGCTGGGGAAGGCCGCCTGCTTTCCCGAGAAGAGCCCCAGCACATGGTCGCCGTGCATGTGGGTCAGCAGGATCTTGGTGACGGCCTCGGCCGGCACGCCAAGCTGCCTGAGCAGGGCATGGGTTCTTCCCTGGCGCTCCTCGCCGTTGCCGCTGTCCACGAGGACCATGTCTTCCGGCGTCTTGACGAGAAAGGTCAGGAACATGGCCGGACAGATCTGGCCGTGCAGCTCCTTCTCCAGCAGGGCCTTGTCTGCGCCGGCGAAGACCTGGGGCGGAACCCCGCCCTGCTTGTCCGCCAGACGCATGACCGTGACGTCGCCTGCCCTGTAGACGAGGACGCTGTCGTCCGCGCGGCCTTCCTGAACGTGGGCAAGCAAGAGAGCCAGGGCAATCAGAACAGTGCATGTGATGCTTCGCATACGAACCTCGCGGCGATGCAGTCCAGCGGCTGCAGCAAAGATGGTGAGGGGCCAGCTTGTGAGGGGCCAGTCTGTGACAGGTCGGCTTCCTCCCGCCGGCAGCCGCCCGAAGAGGCGGCCACGGGGCCAAAGAGCCGTTTCATCCCGTTGAAATTGCGCCGCAATGCTAAAAGCTTTTCCTTGGCAAGTCGAGCGCTCCGCTAGCAGCCAGCCTCTTCCCTTGCTCAGGGCGGGGGGCAGGACGCAAAGCCCTTGCCTCCCTCGCCGCTGGCAGGGCATCGCGCTTCTTGCCGGCTTCTTGTGCTGCTTTTCACAAGCCCGGCCGTGGCCAGCGTGCTGCGACTTCCCTTTTCCTCCAAAAGGCTTATACCTTTTGGCGAACCGTTCGCAGAACCTGTGCGCCCCGGCGCCAGCCCTGCGGACGGCGCGCATTTCCATGCCGGACAGCAGGGAGGGGCGCCCGGGCTTGCCAAAGCCTGCGCCGCGCCTGCAGGGCGGCGGCTGGGCCAGCCGGCCCGACCGCCGTCTTCCGGAGGCGGGCGCCTGGACGGGCCCGGCCTTTGTCCGGCAGCCATAGCAAACGCGGCGTGGCAGGCCGTTCCGGACGTCGGGGTTCCGGGGGCAGGCTGCCGCAAACGAGGAGCAAGCCATGTCCAAGAACATCATCGTCATCGGCGGCGTCGCGCTCGGCCCCAAGGCGGCATGCCGCTGCATGCGTCTCGATCCCGAAGCCAAAGTCACCCTCTTCGACGAGAACACCCTCATCTCCTACGGCGGATGCGGCATTCCCTACTTCGTGGGCGGCGACATCCAGAACGTCAAGGAGCTGTGCTCCACGCCCTACCAGACCCTGCGCAACGCCGACTTCTTCAAGAGCATGAAGGGCTTCGACGTCCACACCCGGACCCGCGTCACGAAGATCGACCGCCAGGCCAAGACCGTGACTGCCCGCAGCCTGGACACCGGCGAGGAGAAGACCTACCCCTACGACAAGCTCGTGCTTGCCACGGGCGCCAAGCCCCGCATGCCCAACGTGCCCGGCGGCGATCTCGAGAACGTCTTCACCCTGACCAAGCTCGAGGCCGCGGACGCCATCAAGGCCCTGATTGAGAAGGGCAAGATTAGCTCTGCCGTTGTGGTCGGCGGCGGCTTCATCGGCCTCGAGGCCGCTGTCGCCATGGCCGACATGTGGGGCGTGAAGGTCGCCGTCGTCGAGATGATGGACCACATCCTTCCCGGCGTTCTGGACAGCGAGTACGCCCACATGGCCACCCACGACCTCGCCGCCCACGGCGTCGAGGTCTACACCGGCGAGCAGGTCGTGCGCATGGAAGGCGACAAGACCGTGTCCAAGGTCGTCACCGACAAGCGCGAACTCGACGCCGACCTCGTCATCTTCTCCGCGGGCTTCCTGCCCAACGGCCAGCTCGCCAAGGACTGCGGCCTCGAGGTCGACGGCCGCGGCGCCATCCTCGTCAACGATCACATGCAGACCTCAGACCCCGACATCTATGCCGGCGGCGACTGCTGCTCCATCAAGAACCTCATCACCGGCAAGCCCGGCTACCTGCCCCTGGGCAGCATGGCCAACCGCCAGGGCCGCGTCATAGGCTCCAACCTGGCCGGCTTCGACCAGACCTTCCCCGGCTACGTGGGCTCCTGGGCCGTCAAGCTCTTCGACCTCTCCTTCGTGGGCGCCGGCCTCACCGTCGAGACCGCCAAGCGCATGGGCTACGATGCAGTGGGCGCCATGGTCGAGCAGCTCGACAGGGCCCACTTCTATCCCGTCAAGGAGATGTGCGGCCTGCAGCTGGTGGCCGACCGCAAGGACGGCCGCGTGCTGGGCATCCAGGGCGTGAGCAAGGACTCCCAGGCCGTCAAGGCCAGGGTCGATGCCGTGGCAAGCGTGCTCCAGAACAAGGCCTTCGTCTCCGTGGCCGACATCTCCAACCTCGAGGCCTCCTACGCTCCGCCCTTCGCCGCAGCCATGGACGTGGTCAATGCCGTGGGCAACGCCATGGAGAACCTCCTCGCCGGCCGCACCAAGGTGCTCACCTCCGACGAGTTCATGGACCTCTGGGAGCACCGCGCCGAGAACAACGTCTTCTTCATCGACTGCCGTCCCCAGAAGGCCGGCGAGGCCGTCCAGGCCAAGCACCCCGACTGGCACGCCATCTCCCTTGAGGCCATCCACACCCGCTGGAACGAGGTTCCCACCGACAGGCCGGTGGCCATCATCTGCAATACGGGCCTGCGCGCCTACGACGCCGTGCTCGTCCTTGCCAAGCACGGCATCAAGGACACCTATCTGAGCATGGGCGGCATGCAGTCCGTCATCAAGACCGGCAGAGAGGTCTAGTCCGCTCCGTTCCCTTCGGGGCGCCAGTCCAGCGTCTGGGGACAGCCTCATGCGACTCGGACGATCCGCTTTCCCCTTCCGCCCCCTTCCGGCGCCGGCTGTCCGCGCGCCGGAAGGGGGCTTTCGCGTGCCTGGGGCGTGAGTTGCGTGCGGGGCAGAGCCTTTCCCCAGGGCGCGGACACGGCGCAGGCTGCAAAAAAATGCGCGTGAAAAAAGGCGCAAGCACGGCAAAGGCGTCCTTGATCGAGGCTTGGCCGCAGGCAAGATCTGGTGCAGGGCAGGCGAGCCAGAGGCAGGCCAATGCCAGGCCGCTTCCTCTCAGGCCGTGGCGAGGGGGCTTCTGCCCGGCAGCCGGCAGATCGCCGGAAGGGACCCAGGGGAAGCCAGACGGCGGATCCGCTTTAGCCTCCCTGCCAGGATGTCGCCGGAATGCCGCAGACATGCCGGAGCGCTTGCCAGCGTCCTGTCCAGCTTGCTGCCAATCTGTCGGCCAGATCTTCTGACAGGTCTGCCGCCAGTTCCTGCCACGCAGCCGCTGCGGACTTGCGCTTGGCTTGGCCGGCCTCGGCGGGAGCAAGGCAGGGGGGCCGTCCGGAGGCAGACGCGCTGGCATGCGGGCTGGCGAAAAAAGTTCTGGCTTTTTTCAAAAAACTATTGACTGATAAAAATTTTGTAATTAGATAGGATGAGCAAGCGCGCGGAAGGCCGTTTCCGCGCCGGAAGAGCCGAGAGGAAGAGGAGGGGCCCAGTTGGGCCTTGGCATTGCGCACCGGCGCGCCCAGCCCCGCAGGGAGCAGGACTGGGCGGCAGCGCCGGCATGTCCTGGATCGGCTTCCCTGCAGGTCTCTGCCTGCCGGGCTTCCGGCGCGGCGGACCGTTCGCGCGAAGGCTCCCGGCATGGCATTGCGAACTCTGCGGTGCCGCACTGTGTTGATGGTGGCATCACAAAAAACGATCGGCGGGTTGGTATGCAGTGTTCCAGCATGCGAGGACGGCACGGCATGCCGGCCCGCCGCAAGGGAGGACGACATGGCGAAGCTGAAGAGGCGCTGGCGGGAGGAGGCATGTGCCGGCAGGGGCCGGCTGGAAGCGCAATGCAGGACTGTCTGCAGGTCTCTCTGGAGGACGGTGGCGTCGGTCCTTGTCCCAGTTCTTGTCCCGGTTCTGGCTCTGGCCCTGCTGGCTGGCGGATCCGCCCAGGCCAACATCGTCGGCCAGGGCAACGTTCTGCCCGAGACGGGGCTCGAGCAGCTGGCAGGCGGCGCCATTTCCATGCCCGTGGCCGCGGCCGCCCAGGCCATGGGTGCCACCATCAGCGGCGATGCCTGGGGCGGCAATCTGGCCTCGGCGAGCAACCAGATTCTGATCATGGAGCGCATCGACCAGGCCTGCCTGCAGCTGGGATCCCGCCTCGACGCCTGCGCCAACGCCGTCACCCTCAAGCTGGAGGGGCACGGCGCGGGCCTTGGCCAGGAGCTCAAGGGCGTGCTCCAGGATCTCCAGCGCTCCCTGCAGGCCTCGACGGCTGCCATCCTGGCAGGCATGGTCCACCAGGACCACGACTTCACCCAGACCCAGGCGGACTGCACCGAAGCCGCCGTCGGGGCCGCCGGCACCCACCGGGCCTCCTTCGCCCAGGCATCCCGGACCCAGCGCCAGGCCCTCATCGCCGGCTCCCTGGGCCACCGCGACGGCGCCTCGGCAAGCTTCGCCGAGGCCGCAGGCAGGGCGGCCAGCACGCTTTTCAACTCCCAGGCTCTGCAGGGAGGGCTGTCCTTCAAGGGCGACTGGCTCCTGCCGGCCTCGGACCTGACGCCGGCATCCCTCGAGCCTGGCGCCACCGTCATGGCCGCCTTTCTTGCCAATCCCCATCCTCTGCCCCGGGTCTCGGAGCGCATGAAGAAGACGGCAGCCGGCCAGCGCGCCCAGGTCGAGTGCGCCATCAAGAGCGCCCAGTCCGCCGTGGCCGAGGCCGCGCTGCTTGAAGCCCACGCTCCCTTCGAAGCCTCGGGCTGGAGCGAGGCCGTGCCCCTGCTCGAGCGGGAGAGCGGCGTGGCGGAGCAGGACCGCATGGCGTCGGACGGGGGGCTCTATTCGAGGATGCAGTACCTCCAGGCAAGGGCCGGGTGGTTCACGTCCCTGCCCATGAAGCAGAACGTCGAGCGCATGGGCCGGGCCCAGCTGCTGCGCGAGCTGGTCCACCTGCTTGGCGAGATCTACAGCCTCCAGGTCGACCGCTACCGGGCCGAGCTCCACCGCACGGCAGCCCTTGGCGCCCTGCTCGGCATCATGACCGAAGGGCAGAACCGGAAGGCCAGCGAGTTCTTCACCCAGCTGCGCCAGGAACGGCAGGAGTAGCTTTGTCTGTTCAGCAGTGGATTCTCTATGGAAACTTGGACGTGCTGGGCCTCAATAGGGACTGCACCCAGCTTTCGCTTCTACTGGACCAGCCAGCTGGGGGGACGCCGAGACGCGTGCATTGTTCTGCACTTCCTGTCTGTGCGTCTGCATGACGAAGAGCATCGGTCGCCGGCTGGCGGGGCTCGGGGGGATGCGTGCGTGCCAGCTTGCCGGCAGCAAGGCTCTTGCTCCCCAGGGGGCTTTGGCATATTGCCCTGACTGGGAGGCGCTCCAGCGGCGGAGCGGCAGGCATGGCGGACAGCACGCTCGACTACTACGAAGGCAATGCGCGGCGCTACGTGAACGGCACGGTCCACATCGACATGTCGGACACCCTCCTTCGCTTCGTGCACCATGTCAGGCCGGGAGGACGCATCGCCGATCTTGGATGCGGAAGCGGCAGGGACCTGCGCTGGTTCAGGGAGCAGGGCTTCCAGGCAGAAGGCATCGACGCCTCGGCTGCGCTCTGCCGTCTGGCCGAAGCGCATGCCGGGGTTCCTGTCAGGCAGAACCGCATCGAGGACTGGACGCCCTGTGAACGCGTTGACGGCATCTGGGCCAACGCCTCGCTGCTTCACCTTGGCATGGAGGCGATAGCGGCCTTCTTCGGCAGGCTCTCCAGCCTGCTTGCTCCCGGGGGCGCGGCCTTCTTCTCCTTCAAGTCGGGCGTCTCGACAGGCAGGGACGGCAGCGGCCGCTTCTTCACCAACTTCACCGGAGCCGACCTGCGCCGGGTGCTGGACGGGCATCCGGAGCTTGTCCTGCTCGAGCGCTGGGAAAGCCGGGACAAGCTTGAGCGGGCAGGCTTCGTCTGGCTGAACTTCATTCTCGGCCTGAAGCCGGGAGCGTAGGCATGGACCGGGACGCACTCGAACGCGAGCTTGGCGGCAGGTACAGCAACCAGCTGGACATTGCCGGCTTCTTCCAGATGCTCAAGGATCCTTCGGCCTGCTACAAGTTCTACTGGCTCGAAGCCCTGGTCAAGCTCGTCACGGAAGGCAGGGAGCAGGCGACCTTCAGCGAGATTGCCGACGAGATGATAGCAAGCGCCTGGTATTCGGTGGTGGAGTTCCGCATCCATCTCAGCGGCTTCGTCACAGGCGAGGTGCGCGACGCGCTCGAGCGGACGGTATGGCGCCTCAAGGAGGCCAGCGGTCTTCCCAGCCGCGCCTCGAGCCTCGAGATCAAGCAGGCTCTGCTGGAGCACGCGGCAGCCGTGCGAGCCGGCAAGATCCAGCTGACCAGCATGGTCCCCTACAGGGCACTGGCCGGCTTTCTCGGCAAGGGCTCTCCAGTGCCATGGGAGGCTCCGCGCAGGTTTGCGGAATTCGCGCTCAGGCACAGCCGTGAGCAGGGGGCCCTGCCGTACGTGTTCGGAACCGGCTCCTCCCTGGAGCGGGAGGTGCGCTTTCACCCCGACTGGGCAGAGCTTATCCGGGACAACGCTGCAGCCATCCTTGGCTGGATTCAGTTCGAGAAGCTTCGCTGGCTGCAGGGCATCAACATCGACGTGCCGAATCTGGTGTTCAAGCTGGCGCCGCCCGATGAGGGCATGCGCAAGCTGGTCCGCGTGCGGAAGCTCTGGGACGGCATGCTGGCGCAGTGCCAGGTGCAGGACGTCTTCAAGGGGAGTCCTATCAGCCGGGAAGCCTACGACGTCGACCACTTCGTGCCCTGGTCCTTTGTCATGCACGATGAGATCTGGAACCTCATGCCCATGGATTCGTCGCTCAACGCGGCCAAGAGCAACAGGCTGCCGCCCTGGGAGCCCTTTTTCAGGCGCTTTGCGGCCAACCAGCATCTCCTGTACAGCCAGATCTACGCCAGTCCGGCGCTCGGCGAACTGTTCAGGCTCTGCCGGAAGGACAACCTGCACGCCATCTGGGCCATAGAGGACCTCTACCGGCCGGGCAATTCTCGAGAGCTTTTCTTTGGCATTCTTGAGAACCACCTGAAGCCTGTCTACGAGGCGGCAAGACGCCAGGGCTACGAGGAGTGGACGGTCTGAGCACGGGCAGGGGATGCCCGTTCCAGCCTCTATGCCTCTCTGGCGCGGCTTGCCGGCGCCTGACGGGGGACTGCGTCCAGAAGGCCTCGGCATTGCTGTGCACGGCAGGTAAAGAAATTGTCCGATGAGGACAATTTGTTGTCGGCGCGGGAAGCAAGGAGGGGGACATGGTCAAAAAAGCATGACATTCCGTGTCCTGTCTGCAACAGTCCACCCGCAGCGCTGGGATGCAGGATGTCAAAGCAGCCGGCGCATCGCATGAGGGGACGGCTTCTGCGCTGTCCTTTGTCCCTCGTGTCCCCCGTGTCCATGACGCCGGCTAAACTGTACCCTTCGCCAAGGACTTCCGTCCTCTTTCCGTCTTTCCGTCTACCCGTCTTCGCGTTCTTCACCCTCATCTTCGTCATCGCTGCCGTTCCCGTCGCTCCCGTCAAACGGCTCCGGCTCGGGCGAGGCAAAGGGATCGGACTGCCCGGGGAAGAGGGGATCCGTGCCGCGGCCCCCGCTCTGCCGCTCCTGCTCCCGTGCGAGCCGCTCTTCTTCCTGTCTCTCCTCTTCCAGCCGCGCGGCCTCCTCGCGTTCGCGGCGCTCCCTGTCGAGGCGCTCCTGCCTGCGCCGCTCCCGCTCCTGCGCCCGGACTGCCTCTTCCCGCTCCCTGGCCTGGCGGTGCCGGCGCAGACAGTCGTAGTACATCCCCCACTGGCCTATGGAGATCCAGTACTCGCACTCGGCGAGAAGCGTTGCCTCATCCCGTCCGGCCTGCCCGCGGGGAAGCAGGCTCTCCCCAGCAGGAAGCCTGTCCTGTCCAGGCTGGGCTGCGAGGAGCAGGGCAAGCAGGGCATAGAAGGCGATTCTGAAGGCTGAAGGCATGGCGTGCCGTCCTTTGGGGCAGGAGACTGGCGTGAGGCTGGCAGGAGACGGTTCTCCCCTGCCGGATGAGCCGTCCAGCAGGGGAGGAAAAGCTGGGATCGCACGTAAGGCAGGGCGTTTTCAAGATGCCTGGCTCAAGTACGCCCCTGCATTGCCGGGGGGCGGCTGGCCAAGGTCGAATGCATCAGCGTATCCCTAGAACTTGGCGAGATCGCCGATAGCCGCGATGGCAATGCGGCAGTCCGGCTTGACGAGGGTCAGGAAGCGCTTCATGTCGGCTTCGGGAATGGCCACGCAGCCGCCGGTGTAGGGCTTGGTGCCAAAGCAGTGCAGGAAGATGGCGGAGCCGAGGCCGGGCTTGCCCTCTTCGTTGTAGCTGATGTTCAGGCAGTACTGGTAGGGCTGCACGTACTCGACGATGTGTTCGCTTTCCTTCAAGTCGAATCCTGCGGCGTCGCGCGTGCTGGCAAACTGGTTGTAGAGCGGAGAGGCCGAATCGCCTACCCAGTAATGGCTGTCGTCAACCTGGGTGTAGGGCATGGCGCAGCCGGGATCGGGAGCTATGCCGAAGGCCTTGGTGAAGTGGAAGACGCCGACGGGCGTCTTGGCATCGCCTTCCTTGGTCTTGCCAAGGCCGTTCTTGCCGATGCGCGCCTTGCATGCCAGCACCTTCTGCCAGGCGCCGCCGGTCTTGGCGTAGACGGCGAAGAGGGCGTCCGAGTCGCCGGTGCCGCCGACGAGGACGAGCTGGCTGGTGTCGCGGGCGCAGGCCAGGCCGGCGACCTGGTCGGCCGAGGGCAGGGAGGGGCGGGTGTACAGCCAGACGCCGATGCCGCAAGCGATGAGTACAAGGACGAGGAGCAGCTTTTTCAGCATGGGGGATACCTCCGGAGGGCTGTTGCGTGCGGTCAGGGTATCTGCTGGCGCCAGCACGGTCAATGCAGGCGTGCCGCGTCACTCCTTGACTCTGGCATAGCTAGGCAGGCTGGCTGCGCCAGACGGCAGACGCCCGGCAAGGGGATGCCTTGCCGGGCGCCTGCAGGGCCGCTTCGCCGGCCAGGGCCGGAAAGGGCGGGGTGCGAAGTGCGCTATGCCTCGTCCTTGGCCTCAAGAACGGTAATCTTGCCGTCGCGCACGAAGTAGCGCATGGTGCCCATGAGGGCGAATTCCTCCAGCATGGCGTTGGTCTGGGCCGTGGAGACGGTCTCCTTGCAGCGTATGTCCACGATCCTGAGCTTGCCGTCGATCTTGGAGAGCACGGAGATGAGGCGCATGCCGTACTTTCTGACCAGCGCCAGCAGCTTGGCCAGGGAGCCCGGCTCGTTGGGGACGGCAAAGGAGAGCTGAAGGCAGGGCTGGTCGACGCCGATGGCGTTGACCATGGCCTGGAAGACGTCCCACTCGGTCAGCATGCCGATGAGCTTGCCGTCTTCGTCCACCACGGGAAGGGTGCTGACGCGCTTGCGCATCATGAAGACGGCCGCATCCTCGACGGTGTTGCTGACGCCGATGGTCACCGGCGGCTTGGTCATGATGTCTCTGACCTTCATCTCGTCGAGCATGTCGATGGCTTCGAGATATTCCATGCCGGTGGAGCGGGTGGGCTGGAACTGCTTGATGTCCGTGGTCGAAATGAGGCCGACGACGTTGTTGTCCCTGTTGACGACGGGAAGCCGGCGCAGGCCCTTCTCCTTGAGCAGGGCGACGCATTTGAGCAGGCTCGCCGAAGGGGCGATGGAAACGATGTTGGTGGACATCCAGTCTTGGATAAGCATGGGAGGCCTCCGGGGGTGCCGCGCGCAGAAAGCGCGCTCAAAAATGGGTGCTGGTTCGTGCGTGCGAGATGTGCGTGCGGAGCGGCCTAGGGATGGAATGGCCAGATCAGGGGGATGAGGAGCCAGCACATGAGGATGGCGATGAGCTGGAGAGGCCAGCCGCACTTGACGTAGTCCGCGAAGTTGTAGCGGCCGGGGCCGAAGACGATGGTGTTCGGCGGGGTGGCGATGGGCGTGAGGAAGCAGGCCGAGGCGGAGATGGCGATGCCCATGACGATGGGCAGGGGGGAGATGCCCGTGGCCTGGGCGATGGGCATGGCCAGGGGCGCCATGAGGGCCGCCGTGGCGGTGTTGGACATGAAGTTGGTGACGATGGCCGTGAGGGAGCAGCAGACGAGCATGAGGATCCAGGGGTCGCTCACCTTGGTGACCACGGCGTGGGCCACGATGGCGGCAGCGCCCGAATCCTTCATGGCCGCGGACATGGAGAGCATGCCGGCGAAGAGGAAGATGGTGGTCCAGTCGACGCTGCGGTAGGCCTCGCGCATGGTCATGCACTTGGTAATGACCATGAGGCAGGCGCCGAGCACGGCTGCCGTGGTGAGGGGGATGAGCTTGGTGACCATCATGACCACGACGAAGACGAAGACCAGGATGGCGCGCCACATCTTGTCGGTGCGCCTGGCCTGGGCCGGAGCGGAGCCGGCCAGATCCTGCACGCCGGCTCTGGCGGCCGGCAGGAAGCGGTGGCCGATGACGGCGAAGTAGAGAATGCCGGCCAGGAAGAGCGGAACGCCAATGAGGCCAAACTCGAAGAAGCCGAAGGGCTGGATGCCGGGCGTCTGGTCGAGCATGGCGTTGATGATGCCGTTGGGGGGCGTGCCGACGAGGGAGATGGTGCCGCCGAGGGAGGAGGCAAAGGCCATGGGGATGAGCAGCTTGCTCGGCGCAATCTT
>JAEEGF012034756.1_pt1 | contig 40836 bp, 31 predicted proteins | sample 9134171 | NCBI WGS metagenome assembly JAEEGF01 (sample SAMN16246542, study PRJNA631951) | gut metagenome | biome: gut microbiome; feature: rumen; material: AP-attached | host: Bos | place: Iran: Karaj | collected 2018-10 | reverse complement strand
CTCGTTTATTGCAGATTGAACGCAGAGGTTCGAGATTGAAAATACCATGCCCTGAACTCCGGCAGGTACGCCAATCTTAAGTATGGTTAAAAGAATCTTTGAATCTATTTTAAATTCCTTAAAGCTGATGGATATTACAGTTTTAGAGAAAATCAGTTTGAAAAATAGAAGCAAGCTGCTTATTAAATTAGAAACGACGGTTGCTATTGCAACTCCTTCTGCAGCCATATGAAATCCCCTTACAAAGAGAAGGTTAAGACATACGTTCATGATGCCTGCAATAGATAGACAAATGAGAGGAGATTTAGTGTCGCCGTTACTTCTAAATATGGCGGCTTCAAAGTTGTAAAGCAAAATGACCGGCATTCCTAAAAGATATATTCTGATATATTTTAGCGCCATAGGCAGTACATTTTCAGGAACCTTTAGGAGCATTAAGAGATCTTCTGAAAAATATGTCCCTATTAAGGTCATGAAGACTCCGCATATAAGACTTACAAGAATTGAAGTATGTACGGCACTTCTTATTCCCTTTTCGTTCTGCTGTCCGATGAATCTTGATATTACTACATTTGCTCCAAGTGATATTCCAACAAAGAGATTTACCATAAGTCCGACAACAGGGGCGTTACATCCTACTGCAGCCATGGCGTTTTCGCTGTCTGCCGCGTATTTACCTACAACCGCAACGTCCATGGCATTAAAGAACTGCTGGAGAAGTCCGGTTATGGCTAGAGGAAGCGCAAATTTTACGATTTTATCTGCTATGCTTCCATTTAACATATCTATATTATTTTTCATAAAATACCCTCGATTTCTAAATACAAAACACTATAAAATCCATTGTAAGATTATAATTCAAGAAAAATCAAATATCAAGCTTGGTTTAGTTGACTTTTTGACTAAATTTTAGTATTATAGTAAACAGAAATTTATGCAAATTTTTAAGAATGGGAGGAAAAGCATGGAAGAATTTTGGATAGAATCAACCAATAAACAAACTAAGCTTCATGCTGTTAAATGGGTCCCAGAGGGTAAAATAAAGGCCGTACTTGTTATAATTCACGGTATGTGTGAGCACATAGCTCGTTATGATGAATTTGCAAAGTGCATGGCTGATGCCGGAATCCTTGTTACAGGAATTGATCTTTTAGGACATGGCTATACTGCAGAAACCGAAAAAGAGCTTGGCTATTTTAGAGGTAAAGATCCTGCGACCGTTGTCGTAAGGGATATTCATAAGCTGCTTAAGGAAACAGTAAAGAGCCATAGAAATCTGCCAGTATTTCTTTTAGGACATTCTATGGGCTCTTTCATTGCGAGAAATTACATTGCAAGGTATAAGTCGGCTCTTTCTGGTGTTATCCTTACAGGAGGAAATGATTCGCCTTCAATTCAGGGACATTTCGGTAGATTTATGACTACTGTTTTGTCTTTGTTCTTTGGCTGGCATCATAGGAGCGATCTTTGCACTATGGTTACCTTTGGCTCGTATTTAAAGAAAATCCAGGATCCTATTTCAACATCAGACTGGATATGCAGAAGGAAAGAGGTGGTCAGAAGATATGATGAAGATCCGTTATGCGGCTTTACCTTTACGCTGAATGGCTATCATACTCTTGCAACCTTTGTTGAAAGAAGCTCCAGGGAATCCTATTATAAAAATATATCAAAGAATATACCTATGCTTATCATGTCAGGAGATGAGGATCCTGTTGGCGAATATGTAAAAGGTGTTACTAGAATGTATGAAAGGTACAAGAAGTATGATAATGATGTTACCTTCATAATAAGACATGGTGACAGACATGAGATCCTTAATGAAAATGACAGAGAAGAAGTATATGAAGAGATAAGAAAATTCATATATAAAAAGGGCAATTTAGAATAATATGATGGTTTAAAATAAGTTGCATTAAGTATATAAATATGCTATAATTGCAAATGGTGCGCGTGGGGATACAGGGATTTGGGGCGCGTTACCAAAGAGACTACAAATTGATTGGAGAAATAGTAATGTTTGGTAAAAAGAATGATTCAGAAAATGATGATAAGATAATCAGACTTGATTCTGTTACAGATTCTGCTGCAGAGTCTGCAAAAGATAATGCAGCAGCTGGCGCAGCAAAGAGCGATGTAATTACACTTGTTGATGGTTTTGGTCGTAAGATCAATATAGATAAGTCAAAATATATGAAGGAAATCCTTCCAAATCAGCTTAAGCAGGTTTGGGACAAGCCGGTAGAACTTTACAGAACTATCATGCAGGCTCTCAGAGAGCAGGCAGGTCCATATGTTCTCGAGGCTGCTCAGCATCTTCAGGAAATCGATGATACTAAGGAGCGTGGCGCAGTTACTTATGCTTTAGTTCTTATGAGCAATAAGTCTTATGACGATGCAGAAAATGTTCTTAATAAGTATATGGAAGAAAATGGAAGAACTGCAATAGCTCTTTCAAATCTTTCAAATGTATATAGAGCAAAGGGCGATCAGGCAAAGTCTAATGAAGTATTAGAGGAATCTATTAAGTTAAATCCTGATCAGAATGTTGCACTTCCAGCTTATCTTGCAGTAAAGAAGAATGAAGGCGGAGAAGAGGCAATGTTTAAGGCTCTTGATGAGCTTGAAAAGATCGAGGGAAGTGTTTTCCCTAAGCTTTTCCATGCAATTTATTTTCTTGATAATAAAAAGCTTGAGGAGGCAAGACCTTATCTTGATTACCTTATTGCAGAGCATAAGAGCAATCCAGAGGTTATGATCAATGTTACTGGTTCTCTTGGAAAGAATGGTTATTCTTCAGAGGTAATCAGACTTACTGCAGATCTTTACGATCCGGCTAAGCAAGATGCAAGAATCGGTATGAATATCCTTCGTGCTTATAATGAACTTGGCGACTATGAGAATGGTACAAAGCTTCTTAACAGAATGATGCTTCTTAATAGACCAGACCTTCGTGAGTTCCTCATGAGCATGTCAAATTCTTTTGATGCAATGAGAGCAAAGAATGAGCAGCAGGTTGTTCCTACTAAGGATTCAAAGCAGACTGTTGTTGTTCTTGAAAAGCCGGTTTGGTGCTATGGTCTTGCTGATACACAGTGGGTTGAGCCAAAGGTAAATAGCGTTAAGAAGATCGGTTTCATGACTTTTGCAAATCCAAGAATCGAGACAGAATCTCATACTGAGCGTGAGGATGATTCAGGAAGACTTTCAAGAAGCATTCCTCTTTACCTTCAGGAAATTTTTGCTTATTCTACAGACATGCAGTCTGTTTCATATTTCCCATCAGTTGTAGGAGTTGGTCCTATCGTTGTTGGAAAGCCTTGGGATAAGGATTTCCTTCGCATGGCACTTAAGCAGTACAAGCTTGATTATCTTGTTACTGGTAGTGTTGCAGGTGATGGCGAGAATTATGAAATTGCCTTTGTTATGATTAATGCTATTACAGACGATGTAGTAGTTGATAAGTTTACAACAACTAAGGCAGACTTCGCAGGGGATTTCAACGCAAATGTTGATAAGCTTTATAATAGAATCACCGGTAAGGAACATGTAGAGCTTGATGAAAGCGTAGATGCAATCTACGAGCTTCCATCAGAAAAGCTTACACTTCACTATCTTACAGGCTTAGGTCAGCTTCTTACACAGACCTTCATTGAAAATAAGATTTCAGACAGGGATAAGATGTGGGGAGAGAGAAATATGATCAATTGGTATATCCAGCTTGCTCTTGGTATGCCAGATAATGCAATCCCTTACATTATGGCTGTATCAGGTGCTGCAAGAAGTAGAGCGTATGGTACTCAGACCTTCCTTGAATTCAGAAACCAGATTGCTGGTCTTGTTGCCAATATGAAGGGCAATGACAAGGTAAAGGAGCATCTTGTTAAGGAAGTTGCTAGAATCTACGGACTTACTAAGAAGGTTTGATGATCGCTCTTAAAAGAGCATCAAGGCTCTTATCAATTGCTTCATCCTTTAGGCTTGAATAATTGATTATGTAAATATGTTTAATATTTCCGCGCTGAAGAGTATTCTTTTCGGCGCGGTTTTTTTCTGCGTTTTCAAAGGTGTTAAAGAGCACTGGATATTTCGCACTGCTGCTTGAATAGTAATCTGATACCGGGAGCAGCTTTACGCCGTTTTTTAGGGCAGCACTGCAGAATTCCTTATCACTTAGCTTTGTATTTATGTGCATAAGGAAATGCAGACCAGAGTTCTGCTCTATTATTGTGACATACTTAGAAAGAGGGCTGTTCTTTATTTTTTTAAGAAGAGCATCTCTTTTTGCATGATAATAAGTCCTCATGCGGCTTATATGATGGTCTAAATGGCCGTTTTCGATAAAGGCTGCAAGAGAATATTGTATGAAATTTGATACGCTGCAGGAGTAAAAGCCGAGCTTTTCGTTAAAGCTTTTAAGCAGGCTCTCCGGAAGCACCATATAGCTTACACGCATGGTGGAAGAAAGACTCTTGTTGAAGGTGTTTATATAAATTACTCTTCCGGTCTTGTCTATGCTTCTGAGTGCAGGAAGCGGAAGTCCGCTCATTCTGAATTCGCTGTCATAGTCATCCTCGATTATATAGCGCTCCTTCTCATCTATGGCCCACTTTAAGAGCTCCATTCTTCTCGTAATAGGCATGGTTATGCCTGTTGGAAAGTGGTGAGAGGGAGTGATATGAACGCAGTCAGCATTGGCTTTACGTAGTCCTGCCTCGGTCATTCCATTTTTATCTATAGGTATATTTACATATTTAATGCCGTAGCGCTCATATATTTTTGAGAGCTTTGAATAGCCCGGGTCTTCCATGGCATAGAGCTTATCAAAGCCTATGAGCTGAATGATAAGGCTATAGAGATATTCAGTTCCGGCACCGATTATTATCTGCTCTGGCTCTGCGGTTATTCCTCTAAAGGCCTTTAGATAAGAGGCTATGGCTTCTCTTAGCTCGTAAACTCCGCCGGACGGTGAGTTGGTAAGTAGCTCTGTCTGTTTTTCTAGTAAAACACTTCTTGAAATTTTTGCCCATGTGGTGAAAGGGAAGTTTTCAGGAGAGGTCTCATTACTTGAAAAATCCGCAAGGAGAGGGGATTTTGGAATATCTATGTCCTCTTCTTTTAAAGAATGTGGAGATTTTGGGCCTTTAGTGTCTGAAGAATACTGGGAAGCATCACTGCTTTTAGTACCTGAAGAATACAAAGAAACATTACTGTCTTTGGTATTTGAAGAAAATGATAATTTACGGTCTTCAGATGCTGAAGAAGCACTAGAAAAGAATTCAGTAGGGGCATTGAAGGAAGATATGTCCGCTGCATAATATCCTTTTTTCTCGGCGGAATAGACAAAGCCCTCAGCTATCAGCTGTTCATAGGAGTTTTCTACTGTTATTACGCTGATTCCAAGATTCTTAGCAAAGGCGCGCTTAGAGGGCAGCTTTTCATTCGGCTTTATTTTGCCTGAAATGATGTCTGCCTTAATGCATTTATATAGATGCTCGTATAAAGATACATTTCCGATGTCCTCAAATGAATACGTAAGCATAAGTTACCTTCCTTCTGAACTATTTGCAAAAATAGTAAAATATGTGTTTTTTATATCGAAAATTAAATATTGAATAATAAAATCTTTTATGCTATAATTCTAACATGCATAATTTTTAAAGTCAATCCATGGACTTGTATGTAAATCTATTAAATGGAACAAGGAGAAATAGTAATGGACCTCGTTGAAGTCAGAAGCTTATTTAAAGAAACGGACAAATATGCCGGCAAAGAAGTTACAATAGGAGGATGGGTAAGATCAAATAGAGACTCTAAGAACTTTGGTTTTATAGTTGTTAATGATGGTTCCTTCTTCAAGCCAGTTCAGGTTGTATACGGTGCTGAGAAAATTGAGAACTTTGCCGAAATTGCAAAAATAAATATAGGATCAGCAGTTATTGTTAAGGGTATCCTTACTCTTACACCAGATGCAAAGCAGCCTTTCGAAATCCAGGCTGATGAAATAAGCGTTGAAGGACCTAGCACTCCGGATTATCCTCTTCAGAAGAAGAAGCATTCTCTTGAGTATCTTCGTACAATTCCTCATCTTCGTGCAAGAACAAATACCTTTGAAGCTGTATTCCGTGTACGTTCACTTGCAGCTTATGCTATTCATAAGTTCTTCCAGGAAAGAGATTTTGTATATGTTCATACACCAATAATCACAGCTAGTGATGCAGAGGGTGCTGGAGAAATGTTCAGAGTTACATCCTTTGATTTAAATAACATTCCAAGAAATGAAGACGGCAGCGTTGATGATTCTCAGGATTTCTTCGGAAAGGCTACTAATCTTACAGTTTCAGGTCAGCTCTACGGCGAGACTTTTGCTCAGGCCTTCAAGAATATTTATACCTTTGGACCAACATTCCGTGCAGAGAATTCAAACACTACAAGACATGCAGCAGAGTTCTGGATGATCGAGCCGGAAATCTCATTTGCAGATCTTGAGGATGATATGGAGCTTGCAGAGGATATGATCAAGTACATTATTAGGTATGTTCTTGAAAATGCACCAGAGGAAATGGAATTCTTCAATAGCTTCATCGATAAGGGTCTTCTTGAGAGATTAAATCATGTTGCTAATTCAGACTTTGGCAGAGTTACTTATACAGAGGCCATTGATATTCTTTCAAAGCACAATGATAAGTTCGATTATAAGGTATACTGGGGCTGTGATCTTCAGACAGAGCATGAAAGATACCTTACAGAGGAAATTTACAAGCGTCCTGTTTTCGTAACAGATTATCCAAAGGAAATCAAGGCTTTCTACATGAAGCTTAATCCAGATGGAAAGACAGTTGCAGCTATGGATTGCCTTGTTCCGGGAATCGGCGAAATCATTGGTGGCAGCCAGAGAGAAGACGATCTAGACAAGCTTACAAAGCGTATGGAAGAGCTTAATATGGATATGAGCCAGTATGATTATTACTTGGATCTTCGTAAGTATGGTTCTTCAAGACATGCAGGCTTCGGTCTTGGTTTTGAAAGATGCGTAATGTACCTTACAGGTATCGGAAATATCCGTGACGTAGAGCTTTTCCCACGTACTGTAGGTAACTGCACAATTTAATTATTATAACAATTAAACGGTGTTTCAAAGAAAGGAGTGATGTATATGGTAAGATGGGCGGTGTTTTGGTTAATACTGTTTGTTGTACTTGCAGGTCTTGAATTTGCAACTGTTGCTCTTACATCTATTTGGTTTGCCTGTGGAGCTTTGCTTTCATTCTTACTTGCGCTTGCAAATGTTCCGTTGCCATTCCAGTGGACGGCCTTCATAGTATTGTCATTGGTCCTTTTATTCTTCACAAGACCTATTGCTGTAAAGCATTTCAATACGAAGCGCACGGCTACGAATATAGATGCTATGGTCGGAAGACTTGCAAAGGTTACAAAGGATATCAATAATATTGATGAAACTGGTTCAGCTCTTCTTGGCGGGCAGCCTTGGACAGCACGTTCTCTTCATGATGACGAGGTCATCAAGGCAGGCACTGAGGTGACTGTTATGAAAATAGAGGGTGCTAAACTCATTGTTAAGCCTGTTGAAGGAGCAACTAGTGCAAAATAATTAAAAAATAATTCTGGCAAGGCCAGGGAAAAGGGGTAATTTATGGGTCCGTTAGGATGGTTGTTAGTAATTCTAGGAATAGTAGTTCTTTTAATTATTGCTTCATGTATTAAGATTGTTCCACAGGCATGGGCATTCATCATCGAGCGTTTTGGTGGTTATCAGGATACTTGGACAGTTGGTCTTCACTTTAAGCTTCCTTTTATTGATAAGGTTGCAAGAAAAGTAGACCTTAAGGAACAGCTTGAGGATTTCCCTCCTCAGCCGGTTATCACAAAGGATAACGTTACAATGAGAATCGATACTGTAGTCTTCTTCCAGATTACAGACCCTAAGCTTTATACATACGGTGTTGAGCGTCCTATCATGGCTCTTGAGAACCTTTCAGCTACAAACCTTCGTAACATCATCGGTGAACTTGAACTCGATGAAACTCTTACATCAAGAGAAGTTATCAATGCAAAAATGAGAGAAAATCTCGACATTGCAACAGACCCTTGGGGAATCAAGGTTAATAGAGTAGAGGTTAAGAATATCATCCCTCCAGCAGCTATTCAGGAAGCCATGGAGAAGCAGATGAAGGCAGAACGTGAAAAGCGTGAAGCTATCATCCGTGCAGAAGGTGAAAAGAAGTCAGCTATTCTTGTTGCAGAAGGTAAGAAGGAATCAGCAATCCTTGAAGCAGAGGCTGAAAAGGAATCTCAGATTCTTCGTGCTGAAGCTAAGAAGGAGACTGAAATCCGTGAGGCTGAAGGTAGAGCTCAGGCTATCAGAGCTATCCAGACAGCTAAGGCAGAGTCATTCAGACTCCTCAATGAATCAGCTCCTAATGAAGCAGTTCTAAAGCTACGCAGCCTTGAAGCTTTCGAAAAGGCTTCAGACGGCAGATCTACAAAGATCATCATCCCATCTCAGATACAGGGTATCGCTGGTCTTGCAGAGGGTGTTATCGAGACTGTTAAGAACGAGCCAAAGGCAGGAAATAATCAGTAATTAGGGTGCTGATATAAAATCAGAAACCAATTTAAGAATTATAACAATAATATCCGGGTCGAAAGACCTGGATATTTTTTATTGTTTTTTGAAAATTAGAAAATTTTTACGATAGAAGAAAAATAATTATCAAATAATTATTTGGATAATGGTTGAAAAATCAAAACTTTTTAGTTATAATGTTGAATTGTAACCATGGGGGATATGTGCGCCTATGGCGGTGATTATTACTTTGAACAACTGTTTTGCTGTTTATTATAATGAATTCATGCTTAATAGTTGCTTTTAAAATGAGAAAATGTTATGAATATATATTTGAAAGGGGAAATCGAAATGGAAAATCCAAAGAATATCAGTTTAAAGGGGAGAAGCTTCCTTACACTTAAAGACTTCACAGCAGATGAAATTCAGTACTTGCTTGATCTTGCAGCAGATTTAAAGGCAAAGAAGAAGCAGGGAATTACAGGTAATTCACTTAAGGGAAAGAACATTGCCCTTATTTTTGAAAAGCCATCTACTCGTACTCGCAGTTCTTTCAAAGTAGGTGCAATAGAGGAAAGTGGTCATCCTGAATATCTTGGAAGAGATGACATTCAGTTAGGACACAAGGAAACTGTTGAAGATACAGCAAGAGTTCTTGGTAGAATTTTTGATGGAATTGAGTTCCGCGGATTTAAACAGGAGACAGTAGAAAAGCTTGCAAAGTATTCAGGTGTTCCAGTATGGAATGGTCTTACAGATGATTATCATCCAACTCAGATTCTTGCAGACTTCCTTACAATAATGGAACAGTTCGGTCATTTAAAGGGCATTAAGCTCGTTTTTGCTGGTGACGGCAGAAATAATATGGCTAATTCTCTTATGATCGGTTCTGCTAAGATGGGTCTTGATTTCTGTATTCTTGCACCAAAGGAGCTTTGGCCGGGTGAAGAGCTTGTAAATCTTTGCAATGAATATGCAAAGGAGTCAGGAGCTAAGATCACAGTTTCAGATGATTTAGATGTAGTTAAGGGTGCTGATGTTATTTATACTGACGTTTGGGCATCTATGGGTGAAGAGGAAAAGGCTGCTGAGCGTATCAAGCTTTTAACTCCATATCAGGTAAATTCAGCACTTATGGCACGTACAGGCAAGGATTCAACCATTTTCATGCATTGTCTCCCTGCAGTTAGGGAGCACGAGGTTACAACTGAGATCATGGACAAGTTCTCAGATGTAGTTTTTGATGAAGCAGAGAATCGTATGCATACAATAAAGGCGGTAATGGTTGCAACTCTTGGAAATATTTAAAGGAGTTTGTAATGAATATATTAGTTTTTATAATAATAGTATTGGCCATTGCGAATAAGGGAAAAAAGCATAGGCAAGAGCGTATCGGCTGGACAGTTACTGATGAAGACAGACGCTATGACAGAGAGAGGGCTGACCGCTCTGCAGATCAAATGAATAACGGCGAATATGGCGGCTGGTATTCTTTTGATGAGACGAGTCAGGGAAATAATCAGAGAGAGAGCCAGGATTTTGCAGGAAATCCGGGCGGATACCAGGATTATCAGGAGTTTGACGGAAATCAGGGCAGATACCAGGATTATCAGGAATTTGATGGAAATAATCAGGGCGATTATCAGGAATATCGCGGCAATAACCAGGGTGGATATGAGGATTATAACCAGGGAGGCTTCCAGGATTTTCAGGGAAATAATCAGGGCGATTATAGAGATTATCAGGGAAACCCACAGGGAAATTCTCAAAGAGGATATAGAGAGTATCAGGGAAATCCTCAGGGAAACGACCAGAGAGGCTATAGAGAGTATCAAGGAAACGACCAGAGAGGCTATAGAGAGTATCAGGGAAATGACCAGAGAGGTTATAGCAATTTCCAGAGAAATACCCAGAGAGGCTATAGAGAATATCCTAGAGAAGATGCAGGAAATTATAATAGACAGGCTAATTATAATGGAAATCAGAGCTATGAGCTAAGAGTTCCAGAGCCTCAGAGAGTAAGTGCATTTTTCTCAAATAACTATGTTAATTATCCTGCTAATCAGAGAATCAAGGGTGCTTCTGTTTCAAGTACCTTTGGTGATGTAAAACTTGATATTAGCAAAGCTATTTTAATGAAGAATACTGAAGTCTATGTATCATCAGTTTTTGGTAATGCACAGATTATCGTGCCAAAGGGCGTAAATGTTGAGCTTAAGGGAATTCCTGTTTTTGGTTCATTTACAGAAGAACATCCAGGAGAAGTAAATCCATATGCACCAACAGTTAGAGTAAATGGCTCATGTCTTTTTGGAAATATCTCCATTAAGAAGGTATAAGGTTATAGATAATAAGTAAAAATCGTAAGTGCCGAAAGCTGCTTTCGGCACTTAATTGTGGTTTATAGAGGATAAGAGGTAAAATGATATGATTGGAAAGAATGGTGAAAATGTTGTGCTCTGCGGAGCAAATAGAAGGGCTAAGAAATATTATCTGAATCCTTTGTTTGACAGACTTCCGGATTCAGTAAAGAGAGAGCTGCATATTATGTGCGCTTTGTTTGTTGAGGATGTTGGAGGAATCATGACTCTTGAATTTGAGCCGGATGGAGAGCTTGTTTTTAAGACTGAGTGCGAAGAGGATGATTTTGAATTTGATGAGATAGGAGCAGGGCAGAAAGTAAAGAAGCTCCGCTATGATAAGCAGGAGCTCCTTGAAGAAATTTCACTTTATTATAAAGTCGTAATTCTTAAGCAGAATATTAAACTTGATTAAGCATTTCTTTCTGCAATGGCCCAAAGGCCCTTCATTGTAAGGTCTGGGTCGTATTTGTAGATAAGATCTGTGTTTGAGCAGATAAGTCTGCCAAGGCCACCAGTTGCTACTGCGCGAAGATCTGGGATTTTACTTTCTTCACGTACCTTTTTAATGATATATTCAGTCTGGCCGATATAACCATAAACAAGGCCTGCCTGCATACTTGTAACGGTATCCTTTGCGAGTATGGAGTCGGGCTTTTTGATTTCGATTTCAGGAAGCTTTGCAGTTTCGTTCCAAAGAGCATTTGCGCAGATCTTAAGTCCTGGGCTTGTGATTCCTGCAGCAAAAGAGCCATCTTCAAGAACAAGGTCGTAGGTGGTAGCTGTACCAAAGTCGATGACAAGTACAGGGCCGCCGAATTCAGCCATGGCACCTGCAGCGTCTACTATTCTGTCAGCACCGATCTGCTGAGGGTTAGGTGTAATTACCTTGATGCCTGTCTTAAGGCCTGTTCCAATGATCATTGGAGTAATGCCGAGATATTTGATGAGTGCGCTGTTGATTGAGTACATTACGCCAGGAACAACGCTTGTAATGATTGCATTTTCAACATCCTTTATGTCGATCTTGTAGAAATTCATGAAATCAATTATTTTGATTCCATATTCATCAGAGGTTGAAATGTTCTTTGTAATGAATCTGAACTGAGAATGTACCTCGCCGTTTTTCATGAAGGCGAAGGTGATGTTTGTATTTCCAATATCTACTGCTAAAAGCATATTTAAGCTCCTTTCTTTAGTTAGATCTGGGCCATTTTATATTTCTTCTGCCCCCAGTCTGGTGAACCATTTAACAAAAGCCCACTGCCTTTAGGCGGCGGGTAGTTCACTAGTGCAGTCAGACGAAAAAAATAGCATAAATTAGGCTATGTCTGTCTGCTGCAGCAAGCTTATTATAGCATATATATTTAAAATAGCAAATAGAAAAGTGATGAAGATATTAAAATTATAAGCTGAGAAATTTGGACAATACGTAGATAAAAATGTGGACAAAACAACTGATTTTATATAATTTAGTGGATAATTAAGTGGGTATAGTAAGATAAAGTAAGTGGATAAATTAAGCGGGTATGGTTAGAAGATAAAGTAAATGAATATAGTAATATTTCGGAGGAATAAATGAGTTTTAAAATCGGAAATGTAGAGATGAAGGGACCTCTTGTACTTGGACCTATGGCAGGGGTTACCGATAGATCTTATAGGGTGATATGTGCTGAGCACGGTGCTGATCTGGTTTATACCGAGATGATCAGTGCAAAGGCCATTACCATGAAAAATAGAAATACCTATGCGATGATTCAGATAGAAGAGTCTGAGAGGCCGGCAGCACTTCAGATATTTGGCTCTGAGCCTGATGTTATGGCAGAGGCAGTGCAGATTATTCAGGAAAAGAGCAATTATGATATTCTTGATGTGAATATGGGCTGCCCTGTTCCTAAGGTAGTTAATAATCATGAGGGAAGCAGCCTTATGACTGATCCTGAGCTTGCAGGTAAAATCATAGAGGCTCTGGTCAGGGTATCTGATAGGCCTGTTACAGCTAAGATAAGGGCTGGCTTTGATGCAGATCACATAAATGCCGTAGAGGTTGCTAAAAGGCTCGAGCAGGCAGGTGTGTCGGCGATAGCTGTACACGGTAGGACAAGAGAGCAGTTCTATGCTGGAAAGGCTGATTGGGGCATCATTAAAAAAGTTAAGGATGCTGTAAAGGTTCCTGTTATAGGAAACGGCGACGTGAAGGAATTTACCGATGTTAAAAAGATGATGGATGAAACTGGCTGTGATGCAGTAATGATTGCAAGGGCAGTCAGAGGAAATCCATGGTTCTTTGAAAATGCTAAAAGAGTATTAAATGGAGAGACAGTACCAGGAAATGGAAAGCCGGAAATAGTGGGGCTTTGTGAAATGATAAGGCATCATGCGCTTAAGCTTTCTGAAGAAAAGGGCGAGCGTACTGCAATGTGTGAAATGAGAAAGCATATCGCCTGGTACACACACGGCTATAAAAATTCCGCCGCTTTCAGAGACAGAACGACAAAAATAACTAATTTTAAAGACCTTGATGACATAATCACGGAAATAATTAATGCTGAAATTGATTAAATTTATGCAATGGTGTTTTAATTCTTGCATTTAGAGGTTAAAATTGCCTTATTAAAAGTGTTCAAAATTATTAGAATGTAAGCGGAATGTAAGAAAATTTTGTGCAAATATAACAAAATTCGATTTTTGGCAAAAAAGTGGTTGACTTTATCGGGTTACGAGTTTATTATATTTTTTATGTGAAAAAGACAAATGTACGCGGCAGACGTACACGGGGCTTTAAAAAAAGAATACTATAAAGAAATGTGAAGGAGATAGGTTATGGCAGAGAAGTTAAAGGTTGGTATTTTAGGTGCAACAGGTATGGTTGGACAGAGATTCATCTCATTACTTGACAATCACCCATGGTTCGAGGTTACTGTTCTTGCAGCAAGTGCTAGAAGTGCTGGAAAGACATATGCAGAGGCTGTTGGTGAGGGATGGAAGATCGAAAATCCTATGCCTGAGGCTGTTAAGAATATTGTAGTAAAGAATGTAGCAGATGTTAATGATGTTGTTAAGGATGTTGATTTCGTATTTTCAGCAGTTAACATGTCTAAGGATGAGATCAAGGCTATCGAAGAAGAGTATGCTAAGACAGAGACTCCAGTAGTTTCAAACAACAGCGCTCATCGTTGGACAAAGGATGTTCCTATGATCGTTCCTGAAATCAATCCAGAGCATCTTTCAATCATTGAAGAGCAGAAGAAGAGACTTGGCACAAAGAAGGGCTTCATCGTAGTTAAGCCTAACTGCTCAATCCAGAGCTATGCTCCAGAGCTTACAGCTCTTCGTGAGTTCGAGCCTACTGAGGTTGTTGCTACAACATACCAGGCTATTTCAGGTGCTGGTAAGACATTTAAGGATTGGCCAGAGATCCTTGACAACGTTATCCCATATATCGGCGGCGAAGAAGAGAAGTCAGAGCAGGAGCCTCTTAGAATCTGGGGACATGTTGAGAACGGTGAAATCGTTAAGGCTGAGCTTCCAGTAATCACAACACAGTGCCTTAGAGTTCCAGTTTCAAACGGACATACAGCAGCTGTATTCGTAAACTTCAAGAAGAAGCCAACTAAGGAGCAGATCCTTGAGAAGTGGGCTAACTTCAAGGGACTTCCACAGGAGCTTGAGCTTCCAAGTGCTCCAGAGCATTTCATCACATATTTCGAAGAGGATGATCGTCCACAGCCAAAGCTTGACAGAGATAGCGAGAAGGGTATGGGTGTATTCGCAGGCCGTCTTCGTGAGGATTCACTCTTTGATTGGAAGTTCGTTGGTATGAGCCACAATACAAAGCGTGGTGCTGCTGGCGGAGCTGTTCTTACAGCAGAGCTTCTTTACAAGAAGGGTTATATCACAAAGAAGTAATTTATAATTACTTATTAAGCTATTTTTATGAAATGCAGCTTAAATTGAATAATATATAGATTTGCTACTAAACCAGCTTCTATGAGTCAGATGATAATCGGGCCGTAGAAGCTGTTTTTGTTTACAAAATTACAAAATCTTGTTAGAATACATTTTGGACATAGCGCAGCTTATTAATTGGTAACTTACTAAATAGGCGGTTAGAAATTAGGGTGAACTACCCACCGCCTAAAGGCATTGGGCTTTTCGTTAAATTTATAAAATAAGTTGATAATGACGGAAATAAAAGAAATCCGGGAAGGAGAAGGTATGTTTGAAATAGAGCTTAGCAAAATGGATCCTAAAAAGAATGCAGATAGCGGACAGGTTTTCAGGTGGCTGAAAACTGATGAGGGCTATTTTTTTATGACAAAAAATCAGGCAGCGCTTGCTGTTACTGATGGAGATAAAGCTGTAATATATACAGAAAATGAACAGGATGAGCTTGTAATAAAGAAATATTTAGATCTTGATACTGATTATGATAAGGTAAGAAATAGCATTGATAAGGCGGATGAATACCTTGTTAAGGCTGAGGAATATAGCAGAGGAATAAGGGTTTTAAGGCAGGATCCATGGGAAACTGCTGTCAGCTATATCATAAGTCAGAATAATAATATTCCAAGGATTAAGAACTCTGTTGCGGCTCTGTGTCAGGATTTTGGCAAAAAAAGAAGCTTTGAGGTGATTTTAAAGGATGGGCGAGCTGTGAAATATGAGTGGAATGAGTTTCCTGGTGCGGCGCAGCTTAAGGGTGCTGATTTTACAAAGTATGGACTAGGCTACAGGGCTCCTTATATGGAAAGATTTATTGAGTATGCGCTAGAGGAGAAATTTGAGCCGGATTATTTAAATAAGCTCTTTTCGGGAAGGTCCTCAGAGGTGCCTGTTTATGAAAAGGCAAGAGAGGATCTCATGAAGATTTATGGAATAGGAAAAAAGGTGGCAGACTGTATATGCTTATACGGGCTTCATATGGTGTATGCTTTTCCGGTTGATACCTGGATAAAGAAAATACAGGAAAAGCACTATTCAGGCGCTTTTCCGGTGGAGAAATATAGAGACTGCGCAGGTATTCTTCAGCAGTATATGTTCTATTATGAGAGAAGTGAAGCGTCTCAAAAATGAAAAAGTGAGAATTTAAGAGCATTTTAAAGAAAAAATGAGAATATGAGAGTAAATAAAAGCATAATATTAGTGTTCAAACTTGCATATTTTCGAAAAAATGGTATTATAGTCCTTGCAAGTTAGTTAGCACTCTTAATTAATGAGTGCTAATAATTCAATCAGAAAAAGAGAAAAACTAGTAAATTAACTATTTAAGGAGGAAATAAAAATGAAGTTAGTTCCATTAGATGACAGAGTAGTATTAAAGCAGACAGAGGCTGAGGAGAAGACACAGTCAGGTATCATCCTTACAGGCAGCGCTAAGGAAAAGCCAGTAACAGCAGAGGTTGTTGCTGTAGGCCCGGGCGGAGTTGTTGATGGCAAGGAAATCAAGATGCAGCTTAAGGTAGGAGATAAGGTTATCTACCAGAAGTATGCAGGCACAGAGGTTAAGCTTGATGGTCAGGAATATGTTATCGTTAAGCAGGGCGATGTAGTTGCTAAGGTTGAATAATTATTGCTTTTATCATATATTAAACTAATTCGGAGGTAATTTTAAAATGGCAAAGGAAATTAAGAACGGAGCAGAGGCTAGAGCAGCTCTTAAGGCAGGCGTTGATAAGCTTGCAGATACAGTAAAGGTTACACTTGGACCTAAGGGAAGAAACGTAGTACTTGATAAGTCATATGGCACACCACTCATCACAAATGATGGTGTTTCAATCGCAAAGGAAATCGAGCTTCCAGATGCATTCGAGAATATGGGTGCTCAGCTCGTTAGAGAAGTTGCTACAAAGACAAATGATGTAGCAGGTGATGGTACAACAACAGCTACAGTTCTTGCACAGGCAATGGTTAGTGATGGAATGAAGAACCTTGCAGCAGGTGCAAACCCAATCATTCTCCGTAAGGGAATGCAGAAGGCTACAGATGCAGCAGTTGCAGCTATCAAGAAGATGTCAAAGCAGGTTTCAGGCAAGGAGCAGATCGCTAAGACAGCTACCATTTCTTCAGGTGATGAGGAAATCGGAAATCTTGTTGCAGATGCAATGGAAAAGGTTACAAAGGACGGCGTAATCACAATCGAAGAGTCAAAGACAATGCTTACTGAGCTTTCACTTGTTGAAGGTATGCAGTTCGATCGTGGATATGTATCAGCTTACATGTGTACAGATATGGATAAGATGGAAGCAAATCTTGATAATCCATACGTTCTTATCACAGATAAGAAGATTTCAAATATTCAGGATATCCTTCCTGTTCTTGAAGCTATCGTTAAGAGCGGTGAGAAGCTTCTTATCATCGCTGAGGATGTTGAAGGTGAGGCTCTTACAACACTTATCGTTAATAAGCTTCGTGGTACTTTCAATGTAGTAGCAGTTAAGGCACCAGGTTATGGTGACAGACGTAAGGAAATGCTTCAGGATATCGCTATTCTTACAGGCGGAAAGGTTATTTCTTCAGATCTTGGCCTTGAGCTTAAGGATACAACTCTTGAGGATCTTGGACGTGCTGGTTCAGTTAAGGTTACTAAAGACAATACAACTATCGTTGATGGTGAAGGTAATCCACAGGAAATCAGAGATCGTGAAGAGCAGATCCGTGCTCAGATCGAAAAGACAACATCAGATTTTGATAAGGAAAAGCTTCAGGAGCGTCTTGCAAAGCTTGCAGGCGGCGTAGCTGTTATCAAGGTTGGTGCTGCAACAGAGACAGAGATGAAGGAAAAGAAGCTCCGTGTTGAGGATGCTCTTAATGCTACAAAGGCAGCAGTTGAAGAGGGTATCGTTTCAGGTGGTGGATCAGCTTATATCCACATCCAGAATGATGTTAAGAAGGTTGCTGATAAGCTTTCAGGTGATGAGAAGACAGGTGCTTATATCATCGTTGAGGCTCTTGAGGCTCCTCTTTATACAATCGCTGAGAACGCTGGTCTTGAAGGCGCAGTTATCGTTAATAAGGTTAAGGAGAGCAAGGCAGGTATGGGCTACAACGCTCTTACAGACAAGTATGTAAACATGGTATCAGCTGGTATCATCGATCCTGCAAAGGTTACAAGAAGCGCTCTTCAGAACGCTACATCAGTTGCTTCAACATTCCTTACAACAGAAGCAGCAGTTGCTACAATTAAGGAGCCAGCTCCAGCAGCTCCAGCAGCAAATCCAGGAATGGGCATGATGTAATAAAAGTCTAATTAAAGGATTTTTATATACCGCCGCTAATATTTGGAAAAGTATTAGCGGCGGTATTTTTCTTTTATTTGACATCACATAAATTTCATAAAAATGAAAGCTAAAGGTACTTGAAAAAGCATTTTATTTGTGTTAGAATGGTTGAAAACTCGCCAAAATCATAATGTTTGGCGATTGTAAGCGTTTTCTTGTAAATGCAGAAGGAGGAAAAGGTGGACGATAATAAAGATACAAAAGTTACCACTGAAGCAGCTACACAGGTAAAGAAAGAGGAGGCACCATCAAGCTTTGCTATAGGTGCAGGAAGCCTAATGCAGCAATCATACTGTGAGCATACAGTAATGCAGGCTCAGGGAGCTGGAAAGATGGCAATCAGATTTGCTCTTATTGCTGGAGTATTACTTGCTATCTGGCCGGGCATGGCTTATTTAGGTACATTAACAATGTTTGCAGTCCTTATTTTTGGATTAGCTATTTATATTGTTTTTCCAAGACTTAATAGTGCTATTGAATATGTATTCTGTGATGGAAGTCTTGAATTTTCAAGAATTACCGGAGCAAAGGAAAGAAATTATATTGAGTCACAGGATGGAGCTCAGGAAAGCCCTGTAGAAACTCTTATAAGCGGAGATTCACGTAAGGTCTTAAAGAAAATTGATTTTGATAATGTTGAGATCTGCGCACCAGCGCTTTCTCATTCACTTGATAGCTTCAAGAATAAGGATGGAGTAAAGACTTTTGATTATACTTCAAAGATCAAAGATAATGGAAAGGTCTATTCTATTGCCTGCAAGAATGGCGGAAGCTATGAAATTATTAGCTTTGAGCCAAGCAAGACAATGCTTGAGCTCATGAAGAAGAAAGCTCCTAGAAAAGTGAGCGAGGTATAATTGTTTATTTTTATTTATTAAAAAGTTCAAAAAATCTCAATGAAAAAAGCGTTGACAATCGTTTATTCAAAGAGTATAATCCATTGATAAAAAACAAAATAAAATTTAAAAGAAAGAGGTAGAAAATGGCAACGATAATTGGTGAAGGCATTACATTTGATGACGTTCTTTTAGTTCCTCAGTACTCAGAGGTACTTCCTAATTCAGTAGATACAACTACTTATCTCACACGTAGCATTAAGCTCAACATTCCTCTTATGAGTGCAGGAATGGACACAGTTACAGAGTACAGAATGGCAATTTCAATGGCAAGACAGGGTGGTATTGGTGTTATCCACAAGAACATGTCTATTGAAAAGCAGGCAGAAGAGGTAGATAAGGTAAAGCGTTCAGAGAATGGTGTTATTACAGATCCTATTTATCTTGCTCCTGACAATACCTTAAATGATGCAGAAAATCTTATGGCAAAGTATCGCATTTCAGGTGTTCCTATCGTAGAAGGCCCAGAAAAGCATCTTGTAGGCATCATTACAAATAGAGATCTTAAGTTCGAGACAGATTATTCAAAGCCTATTAGCGCATCAATGACTTCTCAGAACCTTGTTACAGCTCATGAGGGCGTTACTCTTGATGAAGCAAAGTCAATTCTTGCTAAGGCAAGAAAGGAAAAGCTTCCTATCGTTGATGATAATGGAAATCTTAAGGGTCTCATTACAATCAAGGATATCGAAAAGAAGATAAAGTATCCAAATGCAGCAACAGACTCAAAGGGCAGACTCCTTTGCGCAGCTGCTCTTGGTGTAAATGCAGCTATAGTTGAGCGTGCTCAGGCTCTTGTTGATGCTCATGTAGATGCAGTAGTTGTTGATTCAGCACATGGTCAGTCAGCAAATGTTATTAACTGCATCAAGATGCTCAAGAGCACTTTCCCAAATCTTCAGATCATTGCAGGAAATGTTGCTACAGCAGAAGGTACTGAGGCTCTTATCAAGGCCGGTGCAGACTGTGTTAAGGTTGGTATCGGACCTGGTTCTATTTGTACAACAAGAATCGTTGCTGGTATCGGTGTTCCACAGGTTACAGCAGTTATGGATGCATATTCAGTAGCAAAGAAGTACGATATTCCTATCATCGCTGATGGTGGAATTAAGTTCTCAGGTGATATTGTTAAGGCTATTGCAGCAGGCGGAAGCGTTTGCATGCTTGGTTCTATGTTCGCTGGCTGTGAAGAAGCTCCTGGCGGAATCGAGCTTTTCCAGGGAAGAAAGTACAAGGTTTATCGTGGAATGGGTTCTATTGCAGCTATGGAAAATGGCAGCAAGGACAGATATTTCCAGGAAGGTGCAAAGAAGCTTGTTCCTGAAGGTGTAGAAGGAAGAGTTGCATATAAGGGCTTAGTTGAAGATACAATCTTCCAGCTTCTTGGTGGTCTTCATTCTGGTATGGGTTATTGTGGTTGCGCAACAATCAAGGCTCTTCAGGAGAATGGTAAGTTCGTAAAAATCACTTCAGCAGCTCTTCGTGAGTCACATCCTCATGATATCCACATCACAAAGGAAGCTCCTAACTACAGCGTTGACAATTAATTTTTAAAATAATTAAAATTTATAGACCGTTACAGGGTAAAAATGTAACGGTCTTTCTTGTTTTTTTTAATATTTTGTGGTATGATATATATATCTAATTATGGGTGTTTTTTTGTTGTAAACTTCTATAACAAAAATGATTCGTGAATGTAAAAAAATATTTCGGGAATGGAGGCTATGCATTAGTTATGGCAGATAATAGAACTAATAATTCTAATAATTCAAACTCAAAGACAGGAAGTTCTAAGGCGGGATCTGGAAGATATTCTGCAGAAGCATCTAAGCTCCTCAATAAATGGGGCGCAGCTTATGATAAAAATTCAAATAATGATCCTAATGATAAATCTAAAAAATCTGCTCCTGCCACAAATAAGGCAGCAGGAAAGAATAAGAAGGTTCTTACTAAGGAGCAGTTCCTTAGAAGAAAGAAAATCAAAAGGTTCCTTAAGAGAAATAAATTCAGGCTTTTGGCTTATGTGACCGGCCTTATTCTCATCTGTGCAATTATCGTTACGGTTGTGAGCAAGGTAAGCAGCAGAACTGCAAGTGCAAGCATCATAGATAAAGTAAATGAATATGATGTAAGCCTTAAGACAAATCTTGGAGTTGAGTCTTATTTACTCTCGCCAAGTGAAAATGCAAGGCCTTTAAATCCTCTTAAGCAGGTAAAGAGAATTGTTCTTCATTATACCTCACAGTCAGGAAAGAGTGCCATTGATATCAGAAATCAGTATGAGGATTATGCTAATACAGGCAGTCTTACTCATGATAGCTGTCATTTCATCATCGGTCTTTCAGGTGAAATCATCCAGGCTATTCCTACTGATGAGTGCGCACTTGCTTCAGGTGTTGCAAATATCGATTCAATCTCGATTACAATGTGCAACGAGCTTCCTAGCGGAGAGCCGACGGATAGCACTTATTCTTCACTAGTAAGGCTTGTTACAGAGCTCTGTAATCATTACAATCTTGGAATTCAAGATGTTGTAAGACATTCCGACATTGATGGCAGCAATTGTCCAAGATATTTCGTAGTCAATGATGTTCCATGGCAGATGTTCCTTCAGGACATTCAGAATGGACTTACATCAAACGAGAAGAATTAATTGAAAAGATTTAATTAAAAAGAGCTAATTAAAAAGAGCTAATTGAAAAGAGTTAATTGAAAAGTTTTAATTGAAATGCGTTAAATAATTAATAGGTTATAAGAGGCATGAGTGTCAAAAAAATATATTTTTTTGGCACTCATATCTTGTAAATAGAAAAAAGGGGAATTTTAGAAGTAATGATGAAAGATATAGGAGCTTTAAGTATCAGAGAATTTTTAAAGAAGCATCGTTTAGTTGCCGATGGAGCAATGGGTACCTATTATTCAACTCTTAAGAGAGAAGGAAATCTTCTTTCAGAGCTAGATAATGATAAGGATCCTGAAATTATAAAGACAATTCATAAAAATTACATCGAGGCCGGCGCAAATCTTATAAGGATAAATACCTTTGCCTGCTATCCTGATGTTTTAGGTGTCGACGAGGCAGAAAGCGCAAAGCTGTGCAGAAATGCGGTAAAGATAGCTAAGCAGGCCGTAATCGAGGCTAAAAATAATGCAGACCTTTTAGGAAAGGAAGAGTCTGCTTTAGAGGTTGAAAGAAAAGAAGTATTTATAGCAGGTGATATCGGTCCTTGCTCTGTTTCAAATGAAAATGCAGAAAGAGATTATAAGACAAATATTGACATTTTTATAGAAGAAAAGCTTCCAGTTATAATCTTTGAGACCTTTACCGAGGAAAAGGAGGTCTTAAGCCTTGCAGAATATGTAAAGGAAAAATCTCCAGAGACCTTTGTAATAGCAAGCTTTTGCATTAATGGAAATGGTACGACTAATAGAGGTATTTCCCTTGAGCAGATAGTACATCACTGCCTTGAGAATAGGAGCATTGATGCTTTTGGCTTTAACTGCGGAATCGGTTCCTCTAATATGTACAAAGTGCTTTTATCAGCTAATATAAAGAGCTTTAATAAGTATTTCTATGTAAGTCCTAATGCGGGCTATCCGGAGTTTTTAAATAGCAGAATGGTATTCATTAATAATACCTCCTACTATATCGACTATATGAAGCAGATAGCTTCTCTTGGGGCTTCCATCATAGGTTCGTGCTGTGGTACAACTCCTGAATATACAAGGAAAATCAGCGAGTTCGTAAGAGAGCTTCCTCCGGTTGAATTAGCTGGTGAATATAAGGAAAAGCTTGAGGTTTCAGAAATCCTTTATGCAGCTAATGAGTTTGATAGAAAGCTCTGTGCTAATAAGAGAGTAATCGTTGTAGAACTTGATCCTCCTTATTATCAGGATGATGAAAAGATGATAAGCAGGGCAAAGGAGCTTATGGGATATGACATTGACATGATCGATATTGCTGATTCTCCGCAGGGAAAGAGCAGAGTTGATTCAGTGCTTATGTCTGTTAAGCTGCAGAACATGACTTCAATTCCTTGCATGCCGCACATCACCTGCAGAGACAGGAACATGATAAGTGTGCGTTCTACAATGCTTGGAGCCTATGTAAATAATATCCGAAACATGCTAATTGTTACAGGAGACCCTATTCCTGCAGATATAAGAAGCAGTGCGACGGGCGTATTTGATTATAATTCTGAGAAAATGATGCAGTTCCTTAATGAAATGAACAGGGCATATTTCTCAGCTGATCCTATTGTATTTGGTGGTGCAATAAATCAGGGAAGACCTAATGTGGATTACGAAATAAAGAGAATTAAGAAGAAGATGGAGGCCGGTGCGAGATATTTCATGACTCAGCCTGTATATTCTGATAGGGACATTGAGGTCTTAGATAGAATGAAGAAGGAGACAGGAGCAAAGATACTTTGCGGAATCATGCCGCTTATCAGCTACAAGAATGCCTTCTTTGTTAAAAATGAAATTGCTGGAATTGTTGTTCCAGATGAGGTGCTTGCCATGTATTCTCCTGACATGAACCGTGAAGAGGGAGAAGAAGCGGGCAGACAGATAAGTAAGGAAGTAATGAAGAAGGCAGAGCCGGTGGTAGATGGCTTCTACTTCATGCTTCCTTTCAATAGAATTAATCTTCTTGATGGGTTAGTTGATAAGAAGAAAGGAATGGAGCTGTGAATAGAGAAGAATTTAGGAGAATGACTCAGGAGAGAGTTTTATTTTTGGATGGTGCAACTGGCAGTAACCTTCAGATGAAGGGCATGCCGGCAGGAGTCTGTCCTGAGCTTTGGATTGAAAAGCACGAAGATATACTTATAGACCTTCAGAGAGAGTTTTTAAAGAACGGTACTGATATTGTGTATGCGCCTACCTTTACAGGAAATAGAATAAAGCTTGAGGAATATGGCATTGCTGATAGGCTTGTAGACCTTAATGTAAAGCTTGTCGGTCTTTCCAAAAAGGCCATTGAGCTTGAAGGAAAAGAAGGGAAGGCCTTCATTGCAGGTGATATTACTATGACAGGCAGACAGCTCGCACCTGTTGGCACCATGGATTTTGAAGAGCTTATTGATGTTTATAAGGAGCAGGTAAAGGTTCTTGCAGAGGCAGGTGTTGACCTTATTGTGGTTGAGACCATGATGAGCCTTCAGGAGTGCCGCGCAGCAGTTATTGCTGTTAAGGAGGTAAGCGACCTTCCTGTTATGGTTACTCTTACCTATGCAGAGGATGGAAGAACCTTATTTGGTACTAATCCTGAAACTGCTACTGTTGTTTTAGCAGCTATGGGGGTTGATGCAGTTGGCCTTAATTGTTCAACCGGTCCTGATAAGATGGGCGAGCTTGTTCAGAAAATGCTCGATGTGACTGATATTCCTATAATTGTTAAGCCTAATGCAGGTCTTCCAAAGATGGTAAATGGTGAAACTGTCTATGACATGGGACCTGAAGAATTTGCAGCTGAAACTGCAAAGCTTGTTGAAATGGGCGCTGGTATCTGCGGTGGATGCTGCGGAACAACCCCGGAGCATTTAAAGAAGCTTATTGATACCGTAAGGGAAAAGGATATCAAGGTAAGAGATAAGGTAAAAAATAGAAAGACTCTTGGAGCAACGACGGTAAGAGCCGTTACGACAGAGCATAGAACGGTTTATATAAATGATAATGATCCTTTAATGGTAATCGGTGAGAGAATTAATCCGACAGGAAAGAAGGCTCTGCAGGCAGAGCTCAGAGAAGGAAAGCTTGATATGGTGCTTGATTTTGCTGAGCAGCAGGAGAAGGATGGTGCAGCCCTTCTTGATATCAATGTCGGAATGAATGGCATTGATGAAAAGCAGATGATGCTAAAAGTTACTGAGAGCGTGCTTACAGTATCAGATCTTCCTCTATGTATTGATTCAAGTTATACCGATATCATTGAGGCGGCTCTTAGAAGATATCCGGGCAGAGCTCTCATCAATTCAATTTCACTTGAAAAGGGAAAGGCTGAAAAACTGCTTCCGGTTGCTAAAAAGTACGGAGCAATGTTCATATTGCTTCCTGTTGGTGCAGAGGGACTTCCTAAGGATCTTGCAGAGAAAAAGAGCATAATAGATACCATCTATAACATGGCTCTTGAAAATTCTCTTACAGCTAATGACATTGTTGTTGACGGACTTGTTGGTACAATCGGTGCAAATAGCAGGGCGGCTCTTGAGGTAATGGAGACCATAAATTATTGCCAGGAGAAGAAGCTTGCTACCATGTGCGGCTTATCTAATATTTCCTTTGGTCTTCCTGAAAGACAGTTCATCAACTTTACCTTCCTTGCCATTGCAAGGGCTGCCGGACTTAACATGGCCATAGCTAATCCTTCTCAGGATCTTCTTATGAATACTGCGGCAGCAGCAGACCTTCTTCTTAATAAGAATGAGGCTGATTTAAGATACATTGAAAGAGTGGGGGAGCATCCATTAAATAGCATTGTCGGAGGCGCGGCTCCTGGCGCTAATGCCCCTTCCGGCGGAAAAGAGGCCTCTTCTAGTGCAGAAAAGAGTGATGCAGATGATAATGGCTCGGAGGTTTTTAAGGCTGTTTTAAAGGGAAATAAGCGTACCATCTGCGATATTGTTCAAAAGGAAATTGACGGGGGAGTTTCTCCTCAGGATATTTTAAATAAAGAGCTGATTCCTGCAATTAATGATGTAGGTGATAAGTTCAATAAGAAGAAATATTTCCTTCCTCAGCTCATAGCTTCTGCTGAGGCCATGAAGGTAGGAATAAATTACATCAATCCTATGCTTAAGCAGGGTGAAAATACCGAGAAAAAGGGTGTTGTCGTTATCGCAACAGTTGAGGGCGACATTCATGACATAGGAAAGAATCTTGTAAGTCTCATGCTTGAAAATTACGGGTTCGAGGTGCATGATCTTGGCAAGGATGTAAAGTGTTCGGATATAATCGCCGCAGCTAAGGAATTTGATGCGGATATAATTGGTCTGTCTGCTCTTATGACTACTACCATGCAGAAAATGAAGGATGTAGTAAAGGCTAGAAATGACGAGAAACTCAAGGCGAAAATTATGATAGGCGGGGCAGTTATTACTCAGAATTATTGTGATGAAATAGGCGCTGATGGCTATTCTAAAGATGCTCAGGCAGCAGTTACGGTTGCAGAGGAGCTGGTGAAAAAATAACTGTCAAAAGATAATAAAAACCATTTTATTCTAAATGGCTTTGTGTTAACATAGCTTTATAAGTGATTAAGGGGTTTTAGTGCTTTTTTTAGAGTGCAAAAAGGTGCCTTGACATTTTAAATCATAATCATATTTTAGGAGGAGAAATATGCATTCCACTGTTCTTTTTAACGATGGATGGAATTTCTCAAAGCAGCCTCTTGGCAAGAGCTTTGAAGAAATGCAGAAAAATGTATCGGAGTTTTCACCTGTAGAAATACCGCACGACTGGCTCATTTACAATACAAATGATCTTTATGAGACTTCAGTTGGCTGGTACCGTAAAAACTTTACAGTAAAGCTTAATGAGGGCGAAAAGATCTTAATTGCCTTCGATGGTGTTTATATGGATTCTACACTGTTTGTTAATGGGAAGCAGGCAGGAGAGTGGAAGTACGGTTATTCACAGTTCAGATTTGATATTACAGAATTCTTAAAGGATGGCGATAATGAGCTCATTTTAAGAGTAGTTCATCAGAGCCCTAATTCACGTTGGTATTCTGGTGCTGGTGTTTATAGAAATGTATGGCTTATTACAGAGCTGGCTGCTTATCTTGTTACAGATGGCGTATATATATCTACTAAGTGCAGCGAAGAAGAAAATACAATGTGGACTGCTTATGTAGATGCTGAAGTTTCTTTTGATAAGAAGATAGCTGCAGCTGATATAAAGAATTATTCAGTAAGACAGTCGGTTCTTGTTGAAGGAGAGATGCTTGTATCATCTGGCATCAGCTCACCTCTTTCAAAGACAAGAATATTTAATTGTTATACAGGTCATGAGGATTATGTTTATGACACTTCAATCGAGCTTCCGGTTAAGGAGCCTATTGAGTGGGATATTGATAATCCTTATCAGTATGATTTAAAGACCGAGCTCCTTTTAGGAGATAAGGTCGTTGATGAAATTGTTCAGAAGTTTGGCTTTAGGACAATTAAGTATGACACAGAAGAGGGTTTCTTACTTAATGGCAGAAAGGTGAAAATACACGGAGTATGTCTCCACCACGATCTTGGAGCTCTCGGTTCAGCTTTCAACAAGGCAGCCATGAGAAGACAGATTGAAGTCATGAAGAAGATGGGCGTTAATGCCATCAGAACCTCTCATAACATGCCAGCTCCAGGTCTTATGGAGCTCTGTGCAGAAATGGGTATATTGGTTGATTGCGAAGCCTTTGATATGTGGGTTCGTCCAAAGACTGAATTTGACTATGCAAGATTCTTTAAGACCTGGGCACGCCGCGATGTTGGCAGCTGGGTTAGAAATTTCCGCAACAAGCCTTGTATCATTATGTGGAGCGTAGGTAATGAAATCTACGATACTCATGCTGATCCTGAGGCTGTTGATATTACTAAAAAGCTTTCAGAATATGTTTATGCAAGTGATCCAAGACAGAATGCCCGCGTTACAATCGGTTCAAATTACATGCCTTGGGAGGGTGCACAAAAGTGTGCTGATGTTTATAAGCTTGCAGGCTATAATTATGCAGAAAAGTATTACGAGCAGCATCACAAAGCTCATCCGGATTGGGTAATCTATGGTTCAGAGACAGCTTCAACTCTTCAGAGCCGTGGTATTTATCATTTCCCTCTTTCACAGCAGATCCTTGCTGATGATGACGAACAGTGTTCATCACTCGGTAATTGTACAACAAGCTGGGGCTCAAAGAGCATACAGTATAATATAATAGCAGACAGAGATGCTCATTTCTGCTGCGGTCAGTTTATGTGGACCGGCTTTGACTATATCGGAGAGCCAACTCCTTATCAGACAAAGAACAGTTATTTTGGTGCAGTTGATACTGCAGGTTTCCCTAAGGATGCCTTCTATCAGTATGCAGCTGAGTGGACAAGCTATAAGAAGAGCCCTATGGTTCATATTTATCCATTCTGGAACTTCAATCCTGGTCAGATGATCGATGTGAATGTTGTTTCAAATGCGCCAAAGATCGAGCTTTTCTTCAATGGTAAGTCACTTGGAACCTTTGATTTTGATCATGAGCATGGCACAGATCTTGTTGCAAAGTGGCAGCTTCCTTACAAGGAGGGTGAGCTCATTGCTAAGGCTTATGATGAAAACGGTGATGTAATTGCTACAGATAGAGCAGCAAGCTTTTTAGATGCTGAGAATATCGTTGTAGATTTCAATAAAGAAACCTTAAAGGCAGACGGAGAGGATATCATCTTTGCTGAGATTTCAATGACAGATAAGAATGGTAATCCTGTTGCAGATGCTAATAATAGAGTAGATGTTTCAGTTACCGGCGCTGCAAGACTTGTTGGTCTTGATAATGGTGACAGTACAGACTTTGATCAGTACAAGGGCACAAGCCGCAGACTTTTCTCAGGAAAGCTTCTTGCCATGATCAAGGCTACCGATAAGACAGGAGACATCGAGCTTACTATTTCTTCAGAAGGACTTAAGAGCTATACTAAGGTGCTTAAGGCTGTAGAGGCAGAGGAGGTCTTAAATCCATCATTAGAAGGAATGACCTTCATGAAGAATGAAGAAGTAGCTCATGATAAGGATATCCCTGTTAGAGAAATCCTTATAAAGCCTGTAGATGTTGATAAGGTTACAGTAGATAGCTATAAGGTGACAAAGGATAAGCCATATATTGATTTAGCTCTTTCACTTTGCCCTGCAAATGCTACCTATACTGAGCTTGTCTATAGACTTACAACAGAGGCCGGAATAGATTCAAATATTGCTGAAATTGAAGAACTAGGTAGCGAGAATTTAGGTGAGGGCGAGTTTAAGAGAATAAGAGTTAAGGCTCTTGGTGATGGAACTGTTATGTTCAGAGCTATGTGCAAGAACGGTACAGATAAGATCCATATCATTTCAGTTGTTACAATAAAGATAGATGGAATTGGAGCAGCAACCCTTGATCCTTATGAGTTTATTGCAGGTGGTCTTTACAGCAAATCTGCAGGAGAGATCCAGACAGGAATTCAGAGAGGCTTTGCTATCTGCGGAAAGGAAATAATCGAGCCTACCTATGCAGGCTTTGAGAATGTTGACTTTGGTGATTACGGTAGTGATGAGATCACAGTTCCTTTCTATGCTATAGATAATCAGGCTTATAAGATTAATCTCTGGCTCGGTGAGCCAAATAAGGAGGGAAGTGAACTTCTTTATGAGATGGTATTTAATAAGCCTCAGATCTGGCAGACTTACCAGGAGGAGACCTTCAAGCTTAAGAAGCGTATCCGCGGCATTAAGTCAATCTACTTTGAGTCAAAGCAGAGCATCCATATTAAGGGCTTTATCTTCAAGAAGTATGATAAGACTTTCGAGAAGATCTATGCGCTTGAGAATAATCAGATCTATGGAGATACCTTTACAGTTACTCCTGATGAGATTACCGGTATCGGTAACAACGTATCACTTATTTTCAAAGGCTTCCATTTCGGTATTAAGGGAATGACAAAGCTTATTATCTGTGGACATTCACCTATTGATAAGAATACCATCCATGTAAGATTTACAACTAAGGAGGGAGATATTGATCAGCTCTGTGAGTTTACTAAGAGTGATGGATATACCGAGAGAATCTTTACTCTTGATGAGGTAAATGGTGATGCTGATGTAACCTTCGTATTCCTTCCGGGCTGCAACTTCGACTTTAGATACTTTAGATTTGTGCAGGACTAAAGAGCAGTTGATTTAATATTAGTAATAACAATAGCGGCATTAATAATAGCAGCAATAATAATAGTAGTAGTAATAGCAGCAATAATAGTAAATAAAGGGCCTTCGCGGAAATTAAACACCGCGAAGGCTTTTTTGTGCCCCTTTAATAATGTTGTATACACGAATAATGTACAAAACGAATTGAATAATATTCATTATATTTGTGCATAATGCGCTAAATATGCATTACAAATTTATTCTTATGCGAATAATAAAAAAAAGTGCTTGACAGAGTAACTAACATTGTATACAATAATACACGTGTTATTTTTTTTATAATATGTCATTACAATATTAAATATTTATGGCTATAATCGGAGGCTAAAAATGGAAGAACGCAAGGTTTATTTAAACACTCACACTAATCTTCTTCAGCTTGAAGAACCAATCTATAAGCTTGTTGATGTAACAGAACCAAACTGCTACCGCAACCTTTATCCGCAGCATGAAATCCCAAGAATTGCATTCAATGACAGGGTAGTTCCACACAATATGCCGGATAATATCTGGATTACTGATACAACCTTCCGCGATGGTCAGCAGTCAAGGGCTCCATATACAGTAGAACAGATTGTTACAATTTTCGATTACCTCCATAGACTTGGCGGTGAAAAGGGCCTTATTCGTCAGAGTGAGTTCTTCCTTTATAGCAAAAAGGACAGAGAAGCAGTAGAAAAGTGTCTTGAAAGAGGCTATGAATTCCCGGAGGTTACCTCTTGGATCCGCGCCAATAAGAAGGATTTCCAGCTTGTTAAGGATATGGGCCTTAAGGAGACAGGTGTTCTTGTTTCATGTTCGGATTACCATATTTTCTATAAAATGAAGATGACCCGTGCCGAGGCAATGCAGCATTATCTCGGTATTGTAAGAGATTGTCTTGAAATCGGCGTTGCAGTAAGATGCCATCTTGAAGACATCACCAGAGCTGATGTTTATGGCTTTGTTGTTCCTCTTTGCGCAGAGCTCATGAAGCTATCAAGAGAGTATAATATTCCGGTTAAGATCCGTGCCTGCGACACCATGGGATACGGCGTTAATTTCTCAGGTGCAGTAGTTCCTCGTTCAGTTCAGGGAATTATTTATGCCCTCATTTCAAATGCAGGTGTTCCATCAGAATATCTTGAGTGGCATGGTCATAATGATTTCTATAAGGCTGTTGTTAATTCAACTACAGCTTGGCTTTACGGTGCAAGCGGCGTAAACTGCTCATTATTCGGCATCGGAGAGCGTACAGGAAATACTCCTCTTGAGGCCATGGTATTTGAATATGCTCAGCTTAAGGGCACTCTTGATGGAATGGATACTACTGTCATTACAGAGCTTGCTGAATATTATAAGAAGGAAATTCATTATAAGATCCCTCACCGCACTCCTTTTGTAGGAAAGAATTTCAATGTTACAAGAGCAGGTGTGCATGCTGATGGTCTTATAAAGAATCAGGAAATATATAATATTTTCGATACGGAGAGATTCCTTAACAGACCACCTCTTGTATCTGTTTCAAATACTTCAGGTCTTGCAGGAATAGCATACTGGATAGATACCTTCTATCGTTTAGATGGTGATAAGAAGATGGATAAAAATGATCCTATGGTTGTTTATCTCAAGGACGAAATCGACAAGGAGTATGCAGATGGAAGAGTTACAGTCATGACAGATGCAGAGCTTGTAAGCCTTATAAATGAGGCAAAGAAAAAATTTAATGTGGATTTACCTGATGTAGTTGTTGAAACTGACCACGATTAATGATATAATAATAAAGAGATACAATGTTTGCACTTATATGAGTGCAAACATTGTTTGATTATTAAAAGGAAGAAGAAAATATGGCTGAAGAGGTTGCAAAGGAAGTGACAGATAAGTACTCGCTTAGAGGCAGAGTATATAGTTCTATAAGAGAATCCATTCTTTCCGGCAAGTATCCAAAGGGAGAAGAGCTCAAGGAGATTGCTATCGGAAAGGAGCTAGGAGTTTCAAGAACGCCGGTTCGTGAAGCACTAAGGCAGCTTGAGTTAGAGGGGCTTGTTAATATAATCCCAAATAAGGGGGCTTATGTTACAGGAATTACTCTTAAGGATGTAAAGGATATTTATGCTATCCGTTCTTATCTTGAAGGTCTTGCTGCAAGGTGGGCCTGTGAATATATCAGCAAAGAACAGATAGAGGCGCTTGAGGAAAATATTTATCTTGCCCAGTTCCATGCAGAAAAGCATCATGCTGAGCAGGTGGTAGAGCTTGATAATAAGTTCCATCATACCATTTATACTGCGTCTAATTCAAAGATGCTTGAGCATATTCTTATAGAATATCACCAGTATGTCAAAAGAGTGCGCGAGGTCACTCTTGCAGATACTGAAAGAGCTATGAAATCCAATGATGAGCATAAGGCCATCTTAGAGGCAATCAAGAATAAGGATACGGATCTTGCTGAAAAGCTTGCCCATACTCATGTTGAAAATTCTCTTTCAAACATTGAAAGAATTGGAACCGAAAAAATCGGTTTTAACTGAAAATTAAAGGAATGATGATTTATGATTTTAAATTGCAAAAACATCTGTAAAAGCTATGGGACAGATGTTATTCTCGACAATGTTTCCTTCACTGTAGAAGATCACGAAAAGGTTGCTGTGGTCGGAATAAATGGTGCGGGAAAATCTACACTGTTTAAGATTCTCATGGGAGAAGAAACTGCCGACTCTGGTGATGCAGTGTGGTCAAAAACTGCAAGAATTGGCTATCTTGCACAGCACCAGAGCCTTAATTCTGAAAATACCATTTATGAAGAGGTTGCTGCTCAAAAGGCAGAAATCTTCAAGGTAGAAAAAAGAATAAGGGAAATTGAGCATGAAATGAAGCATGAGAGCGGAGAAAAGCTGGATTCTCTGCTTTCAGAATATAATAGACTTACAATTAAGTTTGAAACTGAAAACGGTTATGCCGCAAATAGTGAAATAACAGGAGTCTTGAAGGGTCTTGGTTTTACTGAAGAAGAATTTGACAGGAAGGTCAATACGCTTTCCGGTGGGCAGAAAACCAGAGTAGCTCTCTCAAGGCTCCTTTTGTCATATCCAGACATAATTCTGCTAGATGAGCCTACAAACCATCTTGACATGAATTCCATCGCCTGGCTTGAGACTTTCCTTATGAATTATAAGGGAGCTGTTATCATAATTGCCCATGATAGATATTTCCTTGACAGGGTGGTTTCAAAGGTGGTAGAGCTTGAAGCCGGAAAATCCATGGTCTATTCTGGAAATTATACTGAGTTTGCTGAGAAAAAGAATAAGCTCAGAGAGACTCAGATCCATCATTTCCTGAATCAGCAAAGGGAAATCAAGCATCAAGAAGAGGTAATTGAAAAGCTCCGTTCCTTTAACAGGGAAAAATCCATTAAGCGTGCAGAGAGCCGCGAAAAAATGCTTGATAAAATCGAAAGACTTGATAAGCCTGTTGAAATAAGTGATAAGATGAATATAAGGCTTGAGCCTTCAATCATCAGTGGAAATGATGTTCTTAGCATTAAGGACATTAAGAAGGGCTTTGATGGAAATGTGCTTTTTGAGGATGTTAATATCGAATTAAAGCGCGGAGATAAGATGGCCATTATCGGAAATAATGGTACTGGAAAGACGACTCTTCTTAAGATAATAAACGGAGCCCTTGATGCAGATGAGGGTGAAATCAAGTTCGGTGCTAAGGTGCATGTGGGATATTACGATCAGGAGCATCAGGTGCTTTCAATGGAAAAGACCATCTTTGATGAAATCCAGGATACCTATCCTCATATGGATAATACAAGGGTCAGAAATACCCTTGCAGCCTTTTTATTTACAGGTGATGATGTTTTTAAGCTGATCAAGGATTTATCGGGCGGAGAAAGAGGCAGAGTTTCTCTTGCAAAGCTCATGCTTTCAGAGGCTAATCTTCTTATTCTCGATGAGCCGACTAACCATCTTGACATGGTAAGCAAGGAAATTCTTGAAAATGCCCTGATTAATTATGAAGGAACTCTCCTTTTTGTATCCCACGACAGATATTTCATAAACCGCGTAGCTACGAGGATAGAAGATCTTACTAATAGACATTTCCTAAATTACAATGGTAATTATGATTATTATCTTGAAAAGAAGGAATATGTTGAGGCTAGCTTCTTTGGCGCTCCTTTAAGTGATTCATCAAGTGCTAGTGGAAGCATGGCAGGAAATAGCAAGGTGAATTCCTCAATAGGAAATGCTATTTATACCTCCCTTTCCGGAAAAGGAAATTATATCAAGGAGGATGCTGCTGATTCTCATAGAAAGAGTGCCATTACCGGTGCTTTTAAGGATGGGGCAGGAAATCCGGTTTTAGGAGCGGGTGAAATCGCGGCAGGCAGTGATGCCCTTTCAGCAAAAGAAAAGTGGGAGCTTGATAAGCAAAGAGCAGCCCAGGAAAGAAAGCTAAAGGCCGATATTGCTAAAATTGAAAAGAGAATTGAAGAAATCGAAGCAAGAGATGCCGAAATAGATGAAGAGTTAGTTAAAGAAGAGGTATTTACCGATCCAAAGAAGCTTTTAGAGCTTAATAATGAGAAGAAAGCGCTCGAATCAGAAAATGAAGAGCTTATGGAAAAGTGGGAAGAGCTGAGCCAGAGCCTTGAAGATTTTTAATTGACATTTTTTTAACAATGTACTATAATATGCGTTAGGAGTATGTATATAGTATAATTGGAGGTTTGAGTTACGATGAATGAAAAGGCAATAAGCGCAACGGTCATAAGAAGGCTTCCAAGGTATTACAGGTATCTTTCAGAACTGTTAGAAAATGATGTAGAGCGTATATCCTCTAAGGAATTGAGTGATAGGATGAATGTTACTGCATCTCAGATCCGTCAGGATTTTAATAATTTCGGCGGCTTTGGTCAGCAGGGCTATGGATACAATGTTAAGTATCTTCATAGTGAAATCGGAAAAATACTTGGGCTTGAAAAGACACATAATGTTGTAATAGTCGGAGCCGGAAATCTTGGACAGGCGTTAGCTAAGTATCAGGATTTCCCAAAGAGAGGCTTCAAAATTATAGGTATATTTGATATTGATCCTAAAAAGATAGGAATGAAAATAGGCGGAGTTGAAGTTAAGAATATGGCAGATCTAGAGAACTTCATTAAGGATAATGATGTAGATATAGCAGCCATTACTCTTCCAAAGGAGCCGGCACCTGCCATTGCGGCAGCTCTTGCAGAGCTTGGTGTAAAGGCCATATGGAATTTTGCACCTACTGATTTACATCTTGAAAAGGATGTCATTGTTGAAAATGTTCACATGCTCGAGAGCCTTATGCATGTTTCATATAGACTTGCAGACAGGGAAAGAGGCGATGAAGATGACGACGATGATGATGACGAAGACGACGATTGATTGATGCCAAAGGAAGGATGCCATGACTATAGAGAATATTGATGGTGTGCTTTACAAAAGCTATGAATTAGAGGATGCAAGGCATCTTCTTTACAAGAGGAATCCTGACGGAGATAAGTTTACCTTCGGCAGGATTCTTATCGTTGCAGGCTCTGATGAATATTCAGGAGCTCCTGCGCTTGCAGCAAAGGCTGCCTATAGAAGCGGGGCAGGTCTGGTCGTTGTTTATACGGGAGATGAGGCTGTAAGCGTAGTTAGAACACTTGTTCCAGAGGCTGTTGTCAAAAGCTATGTAAAGCACTCGTGTTTAGAAGAGTTAAAGAAAGCTGATGCAGTAGTTTTAGGCCCTGGTCTGTCTAGGGATATTACTGCTAAAAAGGTAGTAGTCGAATGCCTTAAGTATTGCAGGGCTAATAATAAAAAGCTCATTATTGATGCTGATGGCCTTAATATTATTTCAGAGCTTTTGACCGAGGCAGAAAATGAGAGAGACATGACCGAGGCAGAAAATGAGAGAGACATAAGAAATGGAAGTCTTTTGAATTATGTTTCTAATAGAATAAAGCATCTTAATGAAATGATTCCAAAGGGCACTGTCATTACGCCTCACGCTGCAGAGTTTTCAAGGCTTCTTGGAATTGATTCAAGAAAGCTTTCTTTATCAGATAAAAAAGTAATTAAGGAGCTTTTTGCAAAGGAAGGCGAGTTCATTCTTGTAATAAAGCTTCATAGAACGCTTGTTATAGGCGGTGATAAGGAAAATTTAGAAGAAGCCTTCTATATAAATTCCAGTGGAAATGATGGAATGGCGACAGGCGGTAGCGGAGATGTTTTATCCGGCGTCATAGGTGCGCTTTTGGTTCATCATGAACCCTGCATTGCTGCAAGACTAGGCGTCTTCATTCACGGCGCAGCAGGTGATGCGGCAGCAGAAAAACTCGGCAGATATTCTTTAATGGCAGGTGATATTGCAGACAATATTTCTGAGGTATTGAAGTTTTAAGTTGAATAATTAGCATGCTTGTATTATAATAACTATGCGTTAAAATATATAAAACGAAGGTGTAATAAATGTCAGCAGTTGAAGAAATTTGCGATAATAAAAAATATAGAGTATATGCAAATATAAATCTTGATAATATTAAATCTAATATGATAAATACAAGGATGCTTGTTCCAAAAGAGAGCAAGGTCCTTGCTGTAATAAAGGCAGATGCTTATGGACACGGCGCTGTTCCTATAGCAAAAATGCTTGATAAGGTTACTACTGAAAATGGTCCTGTGGCTGATTTTTACGGAGTAGCTGAAATAGAAGAGGGTCTTGAGCTTAGGAATGCAGGAATTACAAAGCCTATTCTCATTCTAGGTCTCATCCTTCCGGATGATTATGAAACGGCAATAAATAATGATTTAAGAATAACCATGTGCTCATCCATGGAGGCAGAGCTTTTAAATCTTGCAGCCATAAATGTAGGAAAGAAGGCTAAGGTCCATATTAAGGTAGATACCGGAATGGGCAGAATCGGCTATCTTGGAAGCGATGCTGATGCAGATGATGTGAAGGAAATTTCAAAGCTATCGAATATTGAAATTGAAGGTCTTTTTACTCATTTTTCGATGGCAGATGAAGAGGACAATAGCTATACCAATGTCCAGATAGAGCGTTATAATTCCTTCCTCAAAAAACTTGAGGAGAGAGGTATTAATATTGCCATTAAGCATGCAGCAGCAAGTGCTGGAATCATAGATTTTCCTCAGTATTCAATGAATATGGTAAGAAGCGGTATCAGTACCTATGGTTATTATCCATCAGAGTGCGTTACCAAGAAAAATCTTGAATTAAAGCCGGCAATGGAGTTGAAGTCGCGAGTAACATTCATAAAGAGGGTTTCTGAGGGCTTTACTGTTGGGTACGGCGCAACCTATAAGGCACCGGGTGAGAGAATCATCGCTACTGTACCAGTAGGCTATGCTGATGGTTATTTCCGCTCTTTATCTAATAAGGGCTATGTCCTTATTAACGGCGTTAAGGCTAATATCGTAGGAAGAGTATGCATGGATCAGTTCATGGTCGATGCCACTGAGGTTCCTGGTCTAAAGCTCTGGAATGAGGTTACTCTTTTTGGTGAGGATAATGGAAATAGGATATCAGTAGAGGAAATCTCGGCCCTTGCAGGTTCCTTCAATTACGAAATGACCTGTGCAGTTTCAAAGAGAGTGCCTAGAATCTATTATCAGGATGGAAAGCCTGTAATGGTCAGGAAAAATGTTTAATTATGAAAATTACAGTAATATGTGTTGGTAAATCCAATGAAAAGTTTTATACAGATGCAGTGAAGGAATATGCTAAGAGGCTCTCAAGATATTGCAAGTTAGATATGATTGAGGTTGCTGATGAAAAGACAGTGGAAAATGCCTCTGAAAATGTTGATTTAATGATAAAGCGCAAGGAAGGCGATAGGATATTAAAGAATGTTCCTGATGATTCCTATGTAATTGCCATGGCAATCGAAGGTAAGATGATGACAAGCGTTGAGTTATCAGAGAAAATTAATGATCTTGCGATATCAGGAAGAAGCAGCATTACCTTCATAATAGGAGGCTCCCTTGGCCTAGCACCTGAGGTAATGGCTAGAGCTGATTATAAATTGTCCTTTAGCAAAATGACCTTTCCTCATATGCTATTTAGGGTAATGTTACTTGAACAGATATATAGAAGCTTCAGAATTATCAATCATGAACCATATCATAAGTAATAACGTAAGTAATATCGAAAGTAATAACGTAAGTAATATAATAAATAATAACGTAAGTAATATAATAAATAATAACGTAAGTAATATCGAAAGTAATAACGTAAGTAATATCATAAATAATATCGTAAGTAATGGAACACGCAATAAAACTATTAAAATAAACGTTCTGAGAAAATACAAAAAGTATCTTCCCGGAACGTTTTTTTATCTTCGCAACTTTTTTGAAATGATTAAAAAATGAAAATGGATATAATCATAAATGTAAGATATTTGTTGATGAGGGTATCGAAGGAATCATTCGAAAATAATAAAAATGATTCATCTGCCCCGGCGTGATGCTAGGCCCTAATGGTCAGGTCGCTGGTATTATACGATAGTCAATGGATATTTTTCACCAAATTCGTGGGTTCGAATCCCACCATACTTGATTTATAATCAAGGATGTAGCTAAGAGGTTATAGCATTCACATGAAGCGTGAAAATGTTAGGGACATTTAATTAAAGTGCCTTAAGCCATGACTGCTATTACAGAGTCACTTCTTAAAGTATCTTGAAGGTAAGACTAAATTTTTTAAAGTATATGACATACGGATGGTAAATTCGGTTCGTACCTTATATATGGAAATCTATTTACCTCATCTTCCATACTTTAGGAAGCTAGGTTTAAGGTTAACTTGACTGACCGGTTTCAAAAGAAGCCTTAAAATATATTATTTCACAGAAAGGAAGAGAAAAATGAAGGTTATTATTAAGGATGGTTTCGCAGGTTTTGTGTTTAAGAATGGAAGCTTTAAGGAAATGATTAAGGCTGGTTCATACCATTTTTCAAAGTTTTTAGGCTATGAGGTAAAGATAGTTGAAATGAAGCAGAGCAACGGTCTTTCAGATATTATTTACGATATTTATGCAAAGGATGAGAACTTTGCTTCATCAGTTGTACGTTTTAATATTCCTGATGGCTATGCAGGCTTTTTGTATAAAAACGGAAATCTTGTAGCTTTTTTAGATGCAGGTGAAAAGCTTTTCTGGAATGTATACGATAAGTATGAGGTAAAGATGGTTCCTATGACAGAGCCTGAAATAGGTGAGGATGTTTCAAAGAAGATGCTCGAGTTTGTTCCTGAGAAATTGTATATAGAGTATGATGTAGTTGAGGGGCAGGTAGGTCTTCTTTACTATAACAACATTCTTCAAAAGACTCTTGATAAAGGTAATTACTGCTTCTGGACATATGGTCAGGATGTCAAGGTGTTAGTTTTTGACCTTAGATTAAGAGGACTTAATGTTGCAGGTCAGGAAATTCTTACAAAGGATAAAATCGGCATTCGTCTTAATGTAGCTGCAAGCTACAAGATAGCTGATGTAATAAAGTTCAAAGAAAATGTTGCTGACTTTGGAGAGCAAATCTATACAGCAGCGCAGCTTGTTATCAGAGAGGTAGTAAGCACTCATACTCTTGATGAAATTCTTGAGAGCAGAGAGGATATATCTAATGAAATAGCAAGCGGGCTTAAGGCTAAGGAGGAGCTACTTTGCATCAAGTTCTACGAGGCAGGAATAAAGGACATTATCCTTCCAGGCGATATCAAGGATATCATGAACAGAGTGCTTGTGGCTGAAAAGACAGCTCAGGCCAATGTCATCACAAGACGTGAGGAGGTTGCCTCAACAAGATCGCTTCTCAACACAGCAAAGCTTATGGATGAGAATCAGACACTTTACAAGCTTAAGGAGCTTGAGTACCTTGAGAGAATCTGCTCAAAGGTAGGAGAGATTTCAGTAGGCCCGGGTGCTGGTCTTATAGAGCAGCTTACAAAGCTTGTTGGAACTGATAGAAAAAACTAAAAGTTCCTAAAGCTTATAAAGCTTGAAAAACCAAAAGCTAGAGCCAAAGCCATAACAAAGGCAAAAATATAAAGACTGCGCCATGAAAGATAAGGGCGCAGTTTTTATATTTATTGATTGAAATCAATTGAAAAAAGCAATTTATGAATGTATAATATATATTGTAAGACAGCCGTGATATGGAGAAACGGCTATAGTGTTGTAAGACAGCCGTGATATGGAGAAACGGCTATAGTGTTGTGTGTTGTTAGGAGGAATAATGGAGAATATTAATGAAATAACCGATATGGGAGAGAGGGCAGTCTATTTTAAGCATCATGGATCAAATTGTCTTCAATCTGTACTTAGAGCTTATGGAGATAAAATATCTCTGACTGATGATCAGATAAAAGCCTTAGGCGCAGGCTTTGGTGCTGGAATGGGCGGTATGGAAGGAACCTGCGGCTCTTTAGTTGGAGCTGTAATGGTAAAGGGCATGATTGACCCTGCTATGAATCCTATGAAGGCAAAGGTGGTGGTAGAAGAGTTCAAAAAAGAGAGCGGTGCGGTTAGATGCCGCGATCTTAAGGGAATTGATACCGGCGTTATGCTTTGCCCTTGTGATCAGTGTATTAGAAATGCAGTTCGCATATTAGAAAAATAATGAGGTTTATTTTACTATAACTTATGCTTATAAATCTTGATTTAATTAAATAAATATGATATCATTTGTTTCGTAAAATAACATTAAAGGAGGCAATTATGATTAATTTCATTGTTACACGTATTGTTGGTGGACTTTCAG
>JAEEGF011997549.1_pt1 | contig 40847 bp, 36 predicted proteins | sample 9134171 | NCBI WGS metagenome assembly JAEEGF01 (sample SAMN16246542, study PRJNA631951) | gut metagenome | biome: gut microbiome; feature: rumen; material: AP-attached | host: Bos | place: Iran: Karaj | collected 2018-10 | reverse complement strand
CACTCCAATATCAAGCAGACGCAGCACTACGCCAAGATACTCGCCAAGTCCGTTGTGGATGACTACATGCGCGTAGGGCAGAGCCTTATCGAGAACACTACGCCGTAGGCGGAATGTTGCGATGTGCCATTATGGTAATAAGAGAGCAATAAGGCGTCCGATTATCTTTCCTCCATTCTCAAGAAGTCCCTCACCACCAGCCCTTACTATGACAGTCGCGTTATAAATGGAACCGCCATTCAATATCAGATTGCCTCCTTGCTTTACCTCTACAATACAATCCTTATGAAGACCTATTTCATTCGTTATTTCCAAGGTGGCCTTTTGTTCCAGAATAGCCTGTCTATTCTTCAGTATATCTGTCACTGATTTCGTCGAACTTGATGTCGTCGCCATCGACTACAACACTGAGGACACAGGAACCTTTGGTGCCTCCGTCGTTGAAAGACACTTTGTACTTTCCACCGCCTAATGGCTCCACACTGTAGATCTCATTCTCTCCATCACTGTCCTGCGCATCGCTGCGGAAATCCCAAATAGCATAGCAAGGAACATCATACGGATTGTCTTCGGCAAGCCACTCTAAAAGGTTAATCCGTTAGTCTTCAATATTTACGGGGCGCCTACTTGTTGAGTTTTGGACAATGTGAGCGGATATAATCATAGACGAAGTCGAAGTACTCGGTGTGGACATAGACCTGGTTTTTGGAGAGCAGTTCATTGACCTTGATGAGGTTGCGGCTCTTGTAAGGTTCAACGCTGCGTACGGAATCAAAACTGGACGACATGGTAGAACGTGTAGCGGAGAGTAGTCCTGCCCCCATGGTTGAGGGTCTACCAGCCATTGCGCCGACCATGACCGTGAGCCATCCGATGGCCTCGGATTTCTTGAACTGCGACTTCATCTGGCGGTGTATGACCTCTCTGTCGTCCATTTCGAAGAGCACGATGTACTTGCCTCCATAGATGAGTGCAAGTAGGGCATAACCGAGGAGTATGACAACGTAAAAGACAGCCATGAAAATAAGCATGCCTTTGAAGAACCCCCAGATATCACTCCATGAGGTTCCCTCAAAGAGTTGAAGAATGAAGATGAAAGCAAACAGTCCGAGAAATATCCATCCGAAAATCTTGAGCACGACGAACAGTATTGACGGGTTGGACCACATGTTGAGTTCATAAATCCACCTGTACTTACCGTCAGCGCAAAGAACCACTCCTTGCCGGAGGGTCTCTTCGTCTAATTGTTGGTTTGTGTTACCATTAGGTTGTTGGGAACCTGTCGTATTGGGTGTTTCTCCGTTAGCAACGGGTGTTCCGCAGTTGGTGCAGAACAATGCATCGTCGGCCATCTGTGTGCCGCAATTTGAACAATATTTCATACCTTAAGTTTTTAGTTAGTAAGCAAATGTAACACATTTACATGATACCAACAAAAAAAAGGCGGCAATAATGTCAAAAATGTTTTAAAAGTACATTTTTTCCCTCTAATGAGTAAGAGCAGAGATAAAAAGGAGTAAAAGGCTCATGGGGGCACTTTTACTCCAGAGTTGGTCAATGAGGTATGGGCTTGTCAAGACTGCTTCTCGGTCTTTTCTATGGTGTGTGCATAGAATTTGGCGAGCAGCGCACCAGAGATGTTGTGCCAGACGCTGAACAGGGCTCCAGGAATTGTCGCCATAGGATATGCGGCGAAATGCATGTTAGCGAGGCTAGACGCCAATCCACTGTTCTGCATGCCAACCTCGATGGAGACAGCTATCCTCTTCTTCTGAGTCATTCCCAAAAGATATCCTATGAGGAAACCGATGATGAGACCGCAGATATTATGCAAAACGACCACGAGCATGATTATCCACGAACCGTTGATGAGTTTATCGGCATTGTGTGCGATGACAATCATGACGATGGCGGCAATGACGATTGTGGAAAAAGCCGGCAGGTAATCAACAGCCTTCTGTGTGGTCTGGGGCAGGATTTTCTTGATGGCAAAACCAGCCACGATTGGTAGTATGACCACCCACAGTATGCTAAGCAGCATGCTCCAGACATCAACCTCCACCCTTTCACCAGCGAGCATCCATGTGAGGAGAGGCGTGAGGACAGGAGCCAAGATGGTGGATACTCCCGTCATGCCAACCGAGAGGGCGAGGTCGCCCTTTGCGAGATAAGTGATGACATTAGACGCAGTACCTCCTGGGCAACACCCAACGAGTATGACACCGAGTGCGAGCGCAGTGTCGAGATGGAATCCCCTTGCCAAGGTCCATGCCAACAGTGGCATGATGGTGAACTGCGCCAGGCATCCTATGATGATGTCCTTCGGCCGTTTGAACACTACCTTGAAATCGCTGAGATTGAGCGTAAGTCCCATTCCAAACATCACCAGTCCGAGCAGAGGATTGATGACCGTGGTTTTGAGTTGCTGGAAGAATGTAGGAAAGAGCATGGCAAGCAGTGCCGAGAGCAGCACCAAGATAGCCATGTGTTTGGAAATAGCATTACAAATAGATTTCATCTCTTATATTGTATCCGTGTTAGCGTTGTGACAAAGAAGACGTTTTTTTAAATTCGTGACACCTCCTTGACATTCTGTATTTTCTTGAGGTCAGTGATGATGGCATTGAGGTCGGTGGTGTCGTGAACGAACATCTCCATCTTGCATTCGAAGAGTCCGTTATCGGATTCGATTTGCAGTTTTCTTATGTTGACGTTTCTGAGTTGTGAAATGACCTGTGTGATTTGGTTGAGCAGTCCTATTTTGTCGAGACCCTTAATATATATTGACGCCGGGAAGAGCAGTTCCCGTTTCATATTCCAGTTGGCACTGAGGATTCTGTTTCCGTGACTGCTTTTGAGGAGTGCTCCGAGTGAGCAATCGACCTTATGAATAACAATTCGGTTGTCGTCGTCGATATAACCCATGACCTGGTCTCCAGGGATAGGTTTGCAACACTCTGCCAGTACGTATTTACTCCGGATTGTATCCTCGTTGAGGTCGAGCACCTTCTTCCTGTCGATGGTGTCGGTGTTGGCAGATTCCTCCTTTTTCTCATCCTTGTTTTTACGTCCGAACTTAAAGATGTTCCTCCAGTTCCTTCCTCCGTTTGAACCGTTGTTGATGAAATCCTTGTCGGCGTTACCAAGCTTGGTTTTCTCTTGTCCGACGCTGATGAGGAAAGCGTCTATTTTGTTGAACTCGTGGAATCTGGCCAGTTTCTCCAGATTCTCGGAGCTCTGTGGTATTTCCTCCTTGCTGAAGAACTCGTTGACGATTTCCTCACCCTTGTTTCTGGCTTCCCTTTCTTCCTTTCTCAGGATTGATGATATTTTGGTCCTGGCCTTGGCTGTGGTGACCATTTCGAGCCATTTGTTGGTGACATGCTGTGAGTTGGAGATGATGACCTCCACTTGGTCACCGCTTGAGAGCTTGTAGCTCATCGGCACGAGTTTGTGGTTGACCTTTGCCCCGATACAGTGGCTTCCGACGAATGTGTGTATGGTGAAAGCGAAGTCGAGCACAGTGGACCCCGAAGGCATTGTTCTGAACTCGCCCTTAGGGGTGAAGACGAAGATTTCGGATGCGAAGAGGTTGAGTTTGATAGTGTCGAGGAAGTCGATGGCGTCGGGTTGTGGGTCGTCGAGTATTTCCTTGATGGTAGTCAGCCATTTGTCGAGTTCGGCTTCACTTCCGTCCTTGTTGCTATCGTTTCCTTCCTTGTATTTCCAGTGTGCCGCGAATCCTCTCTCGGCCACCTCGTTCATTTTCTGTGAACGGATTTGCACCTCAATCCACTCACCGTCGTTGCTCATGAGTGTGACGTGGAGTGCCTGGTATCCATTGGCCTTGGGGTGGCTTACCCAGTCGCGTATTCTGTCGGGGTGTGACTTATAGATTTGGGTGAGCGCCACATAGATGGAGAAACAGTCGGTATTATCGCTTCCTTTAGAAGTAGGTTCGAATATGATTCTTACGGCCAGGATATCGTATATTTCCTCAAAGGGCACATGTTTGTTCTGCATCTTGGTCCAGATGGAGTAAGGAGTCTTGACCCTGGCCTTGATTTCATAGTGGAGTCCCTTCGCGTTGAGTATGGTTCGTATAGGAGCAGTGAAATGCTCGAAAATCATGTTACGATGTGCCTCAGTGTCCTTGAGTTTATTGGATATTTCCTCGTATTCCGCTGGATGTTCGTACTTGAAACTGAGGTCCTCCAGTTCGCTTTTGATGGTGTTAAGACCGAGTCTGTTAGCGAGTGGCGCGTAGATATAGAGTGTTTCTCCTGCTATCTTGTATCTTTTGTTGAGCGGTTGTGAGCCGAGTGTCCTCATGTTGTGAAGCCGGTCGGCCATCTTGATCAGAATGACTCTGATGTCGTCGCTCATGGTGAGGAGCAGCTTCTTGAAGTTTTCTGCCTGTGCAGAGGCGTGGTCACCGAAAATGCCTCCTGAGATTTTAGTGAGACCTTCGACGATTTTGGCGATTTTCTGTCCGAACATGTTCTCGATGTCCTCGACCGTGTAGTCTGTATCCTCGACCACGTCGTGCAGGAGCGCGGCGCAGATGGAAGTCGAACCGAGTCCGATGTCGGAGCAAACGATTTGCGCCACCGCGATAGGATGCATGATGTATGGTTCACCCGAGAGTCTCTTGACTCCCTTGTGCGCATGCTTAGCGAAGTTGAAGGCCTTAGTGATGATTTCCACCTTCCTTCTGTGTGGAGAAGCCAGATAGGCTTCGAGCAGTTTGTTGAACTCCTCTTCGACCATCTTGTCGTACATCTCGTCTTTGTTCAAATCTGCATCCATAGGCTTTCTGAGTTAAAATAACTGTTTTTCGAGGATTCCGGATTTTGCGGAGAATCCGGTGGATTAGGGAGCAGAACGATTTCCCTTAGCCATCTACCTTCTTCTCCTCTTCGATGAGGAAGAACGCTTGGCGGAAGTCTTCTTTGCTGTTGCCTTTCTTGCAGTGGATTTCCTTGCGGTAGATTTCCTTGCGGTGGATTTCCTTGCGGTGGAACGTTTCGCAGCCGTTGTCTTCCTGCCTCTTGAGGCGGTTCTTGCCTTTGTGGTTCTTGTAGTTCTTGTTGCCGTCCTGGCTCGGGTAGTAGCAGCAGGTGCCTCATTGATGTCCTCGATGACCCTTCTCCTCATCACTGAACTGGAAGCGTAGATGCTGTCCTCGTTGAGAATAAAGGCTTCGATGGCATGGTCGGGCATTCTGAGTGCATAGTCCACAGGGACGATATCACGTCTGTACTGAGGGTTAAGCGCCCTGAGTTCATCGACAGTGACACCACACACAGAAGCAACCTGAGAGAATCCGACCTCCTTTGTGACGACGACCGTATCCGTCTCTGTGGGCAGTGAGGCCTCCATGGGTGTGATGCCATGTTCGCAATAGTAATTCATGATATATGTTGCCGCAATGAAAGCCGGCACATATCCACGTGTTTCCCTAGGCAGTTGGTTGTAAATCGACCAGTAGTCGTCACCTTCGTTTCCACCAGCTCTGAGAAGCGCTTTGGAGACGGCGTTTTCTCCACAGTTGTACGCTGCGATAGCGAGTCCCCAGTCACCGAACTTTTCATAGAGGTCGCTGAGGAAGTGAGCGGCCGCGTAGCTGGACTTAACGGGGTCTCTTCTTTCATCGACGAGAGTGTTGATTTCGAGTCCGTATGTTTTACCAGTAGCAAGCATGAACTGCCAGAGACCGACCGCTCCTGCATGTGACTGTGCTGTAGGTCTGAGTGCAGACTCGATGACAGGCAGGAACTTAAGTTCGAGAGGCAGTCCGTAGTGTTCGAGCGCTTCCTCGAAGAAGGGCATATAGAAATTCGCGCTTCCGAGCATGACTGCGACTGAGTTTTTCATCCGGTTGCAGTACTGGTCGATGAATTTCCTTGTGATGTTGTTGAGTGGCATCTCGATGGTGGTGGGTATGTGTGCGAGCCTGTCGACGAGTATTTGGTCGTCGTATGGCAGGTCGTTGATGGAGTTGCTATTCCCCTCGGCCAGTCTTGTCTTGTTGTCATACTCCTGCAGTATGGAGTCGGCCTCAACGGTCATACCCTCAGGCATCTCGATGTCTTCTGTGTCTCCGTCCTCGTCTTCAACGGTGATGACACTTTGTGCGTATGCGTTGCCAAAACTCATGGCCGTGATGGCCATCATGATATACCATTTCTTTTTCATTACATTCAATACTTTTTGTTGCACCTAAGAGTCTGAAGGCGCGGGTTAATATAAAGGGTCAGAAAGTGAGAGCGCATTGCACTCCGTAACTATTGTTTCCCACAGGTGCCTGTGTGATTCCGTATCGGTCTTTTCGGTTGATAATTGTAGGCCTAACTTTCATGCTGAGGTCCCTGCTGATGTCGAAGCTCGACAATTCGGCATCGACGTATGCATCGACCACAGACAGCAGATAAACTCCGATGAAGGCGAAAATGCTGAGGTCTCTGTATCGTCGGTAGTAGTCTTTTTTGTTCTGGAACAATTTCTGTATTCTTGACAGGTTGGTGTTGACATCGTAACCTGGAGGCAAGAAGTTCTCATAGCTCTTGGTGTTCTCGTTGTTGTCCATGATGTCGATATATGCCTGTGAATAGTCTCTGTACATGGTGTTGTTCCAATGCAGGGCATACATGCATCCGACAAAACCTCCATAAACAAGTGGCAGTTTCCAGTATTTTCTGTTGTAGATTTGTCCACCTCCCGGAATGACGATGGCGAGCCAAAGCGCTTTTTTGGGGTTAGGTATCCATTTGTTCTTAATCTCATTGACAGAGATAATCGAGTCGAGCTGCAGTGTGATTCTCGCCGTGTCGGCATGCTCCTGCTGTTGACTGATTTTCAGTTCATTAAGTTTCCGTATGCTATCTTCTCTTGCAGAGTCCACAGGCATTTCGAAAACCCATTCCTCTTCAGGCACGGTGACGACAACCACTCCACTATCGACCACGATGGTGTCGTTGATTTCGATGGCTTCTGCGTTGTTGCAGCATGCTATCATCGCCAAAGCGACGACCCACACTTTACGCATGATTCCATTCCATAGTCTCATATTGAATCCGTGTCTAATCACCTTGTACTGATTGTTTATTGTCCCAATTGCTCGAGTAGTTGGCCAATCCGTTGTAGTTGTTGCAGGTCAGAGAAGGGGATGCTGATTTTTCCTCCTCCTGATTTCTTGTATGTAGCAGTAACTTTTGCACCGACCGCCTTAGAGAGATTTCCGCAGATGTCGAGGACATTCTGTGGTATGGTCCTATCCGCCTTTACGCTTTTCTCCCCTCCACTGGCGTTGATTTGCTTGATCAGCTCCTCGACTTTTCTCACGGAGTATCCTTTGATTTTGGTGTCGCGGAAGAGTTTGATTTGCATTTTGGGGTCGTCGAGTGCGAGCAGTGCCCTTGCGTGTCCCATGTCGATTTCGTGGTTTTGCAGAGCCACCTGCACTGGTGCCGGCAGTTTGAGGAGCCTCAGATAATTGGCAATAGTCGTTCTCTTCTTCCCCACTCTCTCGGATAGTTTCTCCTGAGTGAGTCCGTAGGTGTCAATCAACCTTTGGTAAGCCAGGGCTATTTCGACAGAATTGAGGTCTTGTCGCTGAATGTTCTCGATGAGCGCCATTTCCATCACGTTCTCATCGTCAGCGGTTCTGATGTATGCTGGAATGGTTGCGAGCCCTGCGAGTTGCGATGCCCTCCATCGTCTTTCTCCCGCAATGATTTGGTACCGTCCGTTTTCCATCTGTCTCAGCGTGATGGGCTGTATGATTCCTATCTCCTTGATAGAGTCAGCCAGTTCCTGTAGTGATTCTTGGTTGAACTCCCTTCTTGGTTGGTTAGGATTGGCGTCGATGAGGTTGATTTTTATCTCGTTGATTGTAGAGGACCCTTCAGTGTGCACATCATCGGTGGAGATGAGTGCATCGAGTCCTTTTCCAAGTGCGTTGAATTTTTTCTTTACAGCCATAATGTATAATGGGTCTATGGTTGGGAAATGAATCTAAAACTGGTTGCTGTCATCTATTTGTTGTCTCTGGCTATCAGTTCCTTAGCGAGTGCGACATAATTCCTTGCTCCTGAAGATGTGGCATCATACAGTATGCAGGGCAGTCCGTGGCTTGGTGCCTCACTGAGTTTGACATTTCGTTGTATGACGGTCTTGAAGACAAGCTCTTGGAAGTGTCGTTTGACCTCTTCGAATATTTGGTTGGCGAGTCTAAGCCTTGAGTCGTACATAGTGAGGAGAAAACCCTCTATTTCGAGCGCGGGATTGAGTTTGGACTTGATGATTTTGATGGTGTTGAGCAGTTTGCTGATACCTTCTAGAGCGAAATACTCACACTGCACTGGTATGATGATAGAATCTGCGGCAGTAAGTGAGTTGACCGTAATGAGTCCGAGAGAAGGAGAGCAGTCGATGATGATATAGTCGTATTCCTTCCTGAGTGGGTCGAGTACATTCTTCAATATTTTCTCTCTGTTGTTCATGTTGAGCATTTCTATTTCCGCTCCAACGAGGTCTATGTGTGACGGTACGATGTCAAGTCCCTCAATGTCTGTTGTATAGATGGCTCCATTGATATCGACATCGTTGATGAGACAATCGTAGATAGAGGTATCGACTTGCTGAATATCGACACCGAGTCCAGAAGAGGCATTCGCCTGCGGGTCGGCATCGACAACAAGGACTTTCTTCTCCATTGTAGCCAGAGATGCTGCAAGGTTGATGGCAGTAGTGGTTTTTCCCACTCCGCCCTTTTGGTTTGCCAAAGCTATTATTTTGCTCATATCTTGAAAAAACTTCAATTATGTTCTTACATTCTCAATTTCTTATTGTTGGCGTGATAGCGTTACTCACGCTTCGCTAATAAAATGCAAAGATAGTCATTTTTATCCGTGTTTCATGAATATCTGTCGTTAGTTTTCTTTTTTTAACGCTAAATGTAGGTACGAAATCTCGTTTGTGTCTGTGAAGGTGATGAATTCTGAGGTCGTCGCCATCATGTCCGCGTGGGTCATCCTCCCTCAAAGGCGGAGATTACCACGAGGTTGAATTCCATAAGCTCCTTCAGGATAGATATGGCCGCGAGACAGCGTCCGTTTATGCTTGGTCACAGACGTTTGACAATCACTTGGTGTTGCTATAGCCTTCTTGTTTGAGTATTTCTATGATTCTGGACTTGAAATCCCCTTGTATGATGATTTCTCCTTGTTTGGACGACCCTCCCACTCCGCAACGCGTCTTGATGAGGCGTGCCAATTGTTTGAGGTCTTCTTCGTTTCCGACAAATCCGCTGACGATGGTCACGGTCTTTCCTCCCCGTCCGTTTTTTTCTATTCTGAGACGGAGTTTTTGCTGCTGTGGAGGCAGAGTTTCATTTTGCTCAAGACTATCGTCTTCGTAACTAAAATCGGGGTTTGTGGAGAAGACCACCCCCAATCTGTCCTTCCAGTCATTGTTCTTCATCTTCTTTGAATCTTATTATATTGGCCTATGAATTGTTTGTCGTTCTCTTTTTACAAAATTAGCAAAAAGCATTGACATACGCACACAGAGCAGGTGAAAAAAGTCTGTCGTGTATGTTTTTTAGTTTCTCGGTCAAGATTTTTGGCAAAAACCTTTGTTGTTAACTAAAAAGTGTGTAATTTTGCACCGCTTTTTGGATTGAGACATCTCTTTTCCAAGAGACGGGGTATAGCGCAGTTGGTAGCGTTCCTGGTTTGGGACCAGGCGGTCGCGTGTTCGAGTCACGCTGCCCCGACCCTTCTTTGAGAGATGTGAGACAAGCAATTCATTTTCCGGGGTATAGCGCAGTTGGTAGCGTTCCTGGTTTGGGACCAGGCGGTCGCGTGTTCGAGTCACGCTGCCCCGACGCAAAAAAGGCATCTGTTTTTTCGACAGATGCCTTTTTTTGTAAGTTATTGATTGACAATATTGTTTCTGCTGATATCAATAGACTCTGAATCCAATGATTTTCCTCACTTCCTTCAGTGTTGCGGCAGCGCTTTCCCTTGCTTTCTCTGCTCCTCTCCTCGCGATTTGGTCAAGAAGCTGTTGGTTGGACGCAAACTCATTGATACGTTCCTGTATAGGCTGAATCACGGCCACCACATCCTCAGCGATTTGTTTCTTCATGTCTCCATACCTGAGTGTGCAATCATTCCACTTCTCATCGAAGTAGTTATAGGTGTCGCTTGAGGAGACGATTTTCATGAAGTTGAAGAGGTTCTGTATCACTTCTGGTTTCTCGCTATTGGGTGTTTGTGGTCCGTTGTCGGTGACGGCTTTCATCACTTTCTTTCGGATGACCTTCGGCTCGTCGCACAGATAGATGCAGTTGCCATCGCTCTTTCCCATCTTTCCGGTTCCGTCGAGTCCAGGTACCTTAACTGCTTCATGAGCGAAGTAGAAGTTCTGTGGTTCGGGGAAGAATTCTGTCTTATAAATGTTGTTGAACCTTCTGGCACACTTTCTTGCCATCTCCATGTTCTGTTCCTGGTCTTTTCCGACAGGCACTTTTGTTGCTCTATGCTGCAGTATGTCGGCAGCCATGAGTGTAGGATATGTGAAGAGTCCGGCATTGACGTTGTCGGGTTGCTGCCTGGCTTTTTCCTTGAAAGTGGTGACCCTCCCAAGTTCCCCGATATATGTGTTCATATTGAGGTAGAGATAGAGTTCGATGGTTTCAGGCACATCACTTTGAATATAGATTGTGGCCTTTTCGGGATCGAGTCCACAAGCAAGGTATTCAGCGAGTATAGTCCTTGCGCTGTTCTGTATGTTATCCGGTGTGGGATGTGTGGTCAGAGAATGCCAGTCGGCGATGAAAAAGAAGCAATTGTATTCATTCTGCATTTTCACAAAACTCCTGACCGCTCCGTAATAATTACCGAGATGTAGGTTGCCTGTAGGTCTGATTCCACTTAATACTGTTTCCATTTAATGATTATTTATTTGTTATACTTATAGGCCGCTACGATTCAGAGCTATGGCTCTGCACTCAAACCATCACATTAAGCCAATTGCAATGGCTCTGCACTCAACCGGTCTCTTGAGGCCGATTGGTGATTTAAAATGCAAAGTTAGTCAATAAAAGCGAAAAAACGTGTGGGAAAGGTCTTTAATCGTCCTGATTTCAGTCATTTTTATCCTCACTAGACTTTCGGTGTCTTGATTGAAGTTCTGATTCGTCTTTTTTGAAATTACCGTTTTTGAGGTCAACGAGCTCCTTGTAGTGTTTCCAAGCCTCAGTTTCTCCTCTTTCTATCATCACCTCGATGCTGTTTCGGTTGAAACTTGAAACACCATAACCTTCGAGATTGGGATTGATATAGATATCAGCAGAATCAACATTCTGGTTGTATTTGACGAGGTCAGGCCTTGTGAGAACCCATTCCAACAGCCCTCCGATACCGATAGAATAATCGCGCGCCTCTCTTTTCTTCTGTGTGAGGTCGACAGCGATGACTATATCAGCTCCCATCTGCCTTACGACATCAACAGGAAGGTTGTTGATGAGTCCACCGTCGAGAAGCACCCAATCGTTTTTCCTGACGGGTTTAAAAGCGCCAGGAATGGCCATACTTGCTCTGACCGCAAGAGGCAGGTTACCATTATCCATCACCACTTCCTCTTTATTTTTGATGTCGTAGGCCACACACCGGAACGGTATTTTGAGTTCATCGAAACTGATGCTGTCGGGGAGGTTTGTGCAACTGTCGATAAGTTGTATGATATGGTCTCCCCTCAACATCCCTACTCCATTGGCATCGGGATTCTTCATCTTTCTCATGACAGGGAACCCCAGAAAGTAATATGCTGTGCTGTCTTCACTGATGATTTTCTGCTTGTAATCGGTGTTTCTGTCGCCAATCAGCGTCAGCCAATCCTGTGAACGCATCAATGTATCGAGTTGAGCTGCAGAATAGCCAGTGGCATAGAGCGCGCCGAGTATAGAGCCAATGCTTGTGCCAGCGATGAAATCTGGCTTTATTCCTGCCGCCTCAATCACTTTGAGCACACCCACCTCAGCAGCACCTTTGGCACCACCTCCGCCCAGTACAAGGCCGATTTTTGGTCGTTCTTTCTGTACAACTTGTGATTGTGCCTCACTCCCAATCAAAAGAAAGAGACAGAGAGACACTAAAGACACATTGAATTGTTTGATTGTCATAGGTATTGCTTGTGTCCCCAGGAATACCACTCATTGCGAGCGGCATACGATATCCTCAAGGTACGGACTGTTATTGGGATTATTTGGCTTCAGACTCCATCACGCCGTCGATGATGCCCTTGATTTCACTGGAAAAGCCAGTAAGGTTGTAGAAAGCTCCTTTCTTAGCTCCGCTGGCGATGTATCCTATACATCTTCCCTCAGTGAGTCCGATTTGCATCCTTTCTGTTGATGTGTAATGGTGTTTAGAGATTTTCTTTCTAATTTTGATGAATTGGTCGAGAGCACCTTTCCATTGCTGTAGGTCATAGTTTTCACTATTATTTTTCAGTTCGATGGAGAAATCCTCGAGTTGGTTCATAGCCGTTTGTTTTGTGGAACAAGAAGTCATAGCCCCAATGAAGAGCGCCATGGCGATAAACATCAGATATTTTTTCATATTCAAATGATTAATAATAATTTTCGGATGCAAAAGTACTATATAATCACTTGAAAGACGAAAAGAAAGAATTAAAAAAACAAAAAAAGGCACATCCTCATGGGATGTACCTTTTTTTTAAGTATTAAGCTTGTAAATCTTACTTGAGCTCAACAACGGCGCGACGGTTGAGTGGGTATGGAGTAACGTCAGCTACACCACCGAGAGCCTTAGTCTCGATCTTGTCGCGGCTTACACCGAGGTTAACGAGCTGGTTAGCAACAGCGTTAGCACGAGCCTCAGCGAGTTTCTGGTTGATAGAAGCAGAACCTGTCTTGCTGTCAGCGCTACCAGTGATAACCACCTTAGCTCCAGAGTTCTTAGCAGCTGTAGCGATAGCCTCGAGGTTGATGAGGTCCTTCTTGTTGTTGATCTTAGAAGAGTTGAGGTTGAAGAAGATAGAAGCAGGAGCGTTACCGATTACAGTAGTTGGTCCAACCTCTGGGCACTTGTGGTTCTTCCACTTAGCGAGCTGAGCCTGAAGGTCAGCATTGAGTCTCTTCTCTGCGTCGAGTTCAGCGCGAAGTCTTGCGAGAGCAGCCTCAGAAGCAGCAGCGAGAGCGTTGTAGTCCTCAAGACGAACGGCCTGGTCGAATGTAGCCTTGCCAAGGTAGAACTGTACACCGAGGTCAACGCTAACGATGCCTTCACCAAACTCACTTCCGTGAACGCCACCAGCTCTGTAGAGCGGAGTGTTCTTCAGGAAAGTAGCAGTAGTGAAAGTGTAAGCAGCGTCGAGGTAGATGCCAAAGTGCTGTCCGAATCTCCAAGTGTTCTCAATACCAGCGCCAAGAGCAGGTGCATAGTAGTTGCGACCGAAGTTACGGATGATACCAGCGCGCATGAAAGGAACGAAGTTCCAAGTGCGAGTAGCGCTGTAGCCACAAAGCATGTTGCTAAGATTGAACATCACATCGCCATAAAGAGCTGCATAACCACCATCCTCGTAATCAGGAGTCCATCTGTTGTGCTTGTTCTCAATCTGACCGTTCTCCCAGTTGAGTTTGAGACGGAGTCCGAGTCCAGGAGTGAACTGCTTGCCAAGAGCAAGGTCAACACCGAAAGACTTACCATTGGGGAACACGTCATCCATGAAGTTCACGCCGTGTGGGTTAGCGAGCGACATGTCAACACCAGCCTGAATGAACCAGTTAGACCAGAAAGAGTTTGTGGCCACTGAGTACGGTGAAAGCGTTGGTGCTTCGATAGTAGTAGTCTGTGCGTTAACAGCAACAGTACCAACTGTGGCAAAAGCCAAAGCAATCAAAAATTTTTTCATAATACTTTTGAATAAAAAATGAATATATTAGTTTATATAATTTATTCTCGCTTCTGTTCTTAACAAGGCATAATTATCCTTAATGAAGTCCTTATGCCCTATAATGTTTTGCAAATTTAACGCTTTTACTCAATAATAAGCAAGAAAAAAGCGTTTTTTTTCATCGTAAAGTGCTTTTTTAACTTAAAAAAGTGACTTTTTTTATTTTCCCGAGGAGTATATGCCTGTTTTTTCAGTTTTTTCGGGTGTTTTATTAGTGATGTTTAAAAGTCAGAATTTGGTTACAGCAGAGTGTTTCAAAAGAGTTTTCCGATGGCGAGTTCATCAAGCAGAACAAAGATGGTTTTGCCATCGGGTGTGAATTGTGGAGCGGATGACCTGAAGAGTGATGTAAGGAGTTCGTTGATTTCTTGTTCGGTCAGCACTTGGCCATATTCAACGGCAGAGCATTTGGCCATGGCAAGCGCTACGTTCTCCTCCATTTCCTCTATGACGCCTCCAGTCTTCTCCATGGCGGATGCGACAAGTTTATGGAGCAGGTCGACGGAGTTGAGTCCTTGTATTTCCGCAGGCACTCCTCCCACAGAATACGCCCCTCCTCCAAGGTCGGTGAGGTCGAATCCGATATATGACAGTTCGTCGATGATTTCATCGATGACAGCTTTTTCCGCTTTTGTGAATTGCACCACTTCAGGGAATAGAATCCCCTGGGAAGCCATTTTCCTGGACTGTATTCTTTTCAGGAATCGTTCGTAGAGCACTCTAACATGCGCTCTGTGCTGGTTGACGAGCACCATTCCGTTAGGTGCGGGGAAAACCAAGTACTTCCCCTTGAACTGGAAATGAGGCAGGTCGGTGTCGTAGTGCCATGTTTGTGTTTCGGTCCGGTTGGTATCGAGCGGAGCGGAGTTTTTTGTACTGTCGTCAAAGAGCCCTGATCTATAGAAAGAGTCCTGGTTGTCGATTCCCGACTGTTGTTGATGGTTTTTGGAGGATGTTCCGTAGAGTTTCTCCCACTCCGTGTTCTTGCGCTGGTATGTTTCCGTTCCTGATGTGTTGAAGGGATTGTAGGTAGCGTTCACGGTGGGCATGGCCGTTGTTGACTTTGTTTTGTCGGCAGGGATGAAAGCGGGAATATCAGGCCTTCCCTCCACATCGAAGTCAATGGTCGGCGCGGCGCAGAACTTGCCCAGTGCCTCCCTCACGGCCGCCGACAGCACTTGCCATATCTCCTGTTCGTTATCAAACTTTATCTCCGTCTTGGTAGGATGCACATTGACATCAATGGTGGAAGGGTCAACAGACATGTAAATGAAGTAAGAGACATGTTCCCCGGCGGGAATAAGTTGCTCGTAAGCCTTCATGACCGCCACATGGAAATAAGGATGCTTCATGAATCGTCCGTTGACGAAGAAGAATTGTTTGGCGCCTTTTTTCCTGGAACTTTCAGGTTTTCCCACATATCCAGAAAGCGACACGATAGATGTTTCAACCTCAATGGGTAGAAGTTCCGCGTTGATTTTCTTTCCGAACACATCGATGATTCTCTGCCTTAGGATAGCGGCAGGCAGATTATATACTTCGTTTCCGTTGCTGGAGAGCATGAATCTGACATCGGGATGCACGAGAGCGATACGTTCGAACTCTGAGATGACGTTTGTCAGTTCAGTCTGGTCGGACTTCAGGAATTTCCTTCTGGCCGGCACATTGTAGAAAAGGTTGTTGACACTGAAGTTGCTGCCTGTCGGACAAGCGACAGGTTCCTGTTCGACGACCTTGGAACCTTGGATGAGCAGATGGACTCCGATTTGGTCCTCGTTTCTTTTTGTCTTGAGATCGACGTGAGCCACCGCCGCAATGGAAGCCAAGGCCTCTCCACGGAATCCCATGGTAGTCAGGGAGAAGAGGTCTGCTGCCTTGGAGATTTTTGAAGTGGCATGTCTTTCGAAGGCCATTCTGGCATCGGTTTCAGACATACCTTTCCCGTTGTCGATGACCTGCACACAAGTTTTTCCTCCTCCCACGACGAGTACCTTGATGTCTGTAGCGTCGGCATCGATGGCATTCTCAACCATCTCCTTAACGATAGACGCCGGCCTCTGCACCACTTCGCCGGCGGCGATTTGGTTGGCCACAGAATCGGGTAGCAGATGAATGATATCCTCCATATCAGAACAGCAAGTTTCCAGTATAAAGGTACCTCATTAAGATGATGAGAGCAATGATGAGGAAGATGAGCATTCCTGAAGAGAGGTGCCATCCACTCTCTTTTCTTCTCCTCACATGTTTGGTCGCCATGGTGAACTTGCCCCTGATGTCCTCAGGAGAGAACTCCTTAGGTGGTAACAAACCCAGTTCTCGCTTCGCCTTGTCTTGTATTTCTTTCAGTTTTTCCTTGCGCTCGTTATAGTAGATGTACTCATGTCTGTAAGCGCGGGGCTTCATTGTTTTGAAAAGCGCCATAGTCAAGTGTTTTTTGAGGTGATGTTATTGGGGAGAGGAGGATTCGGAAGATTCTGAGGATTCTGAGGATTCAGAAAATCCCGAAATTTCAGAGGATTCCGAGGAATCGGATGGTTCGCTTGTTTCAGACGGTTCGGGCGTTTCGGACGGTTCGGGCGTTTCAGTTGATTGCTGTGAACGTTGTTGTGTGGGAAGGCCGCCCTTGTTAAGTTTCTGTAGAGGTACGTTATGCTTACGTTCCGCGACGAGCACACTCTCAGCCGACTTTCCTCTCCAGTTGAAGACATCCTCAGGGTCTGTAGGCCGGACGTAGTCGAACCATGCGAATCCCTTGAGGTGTTCTTTGTCGGGGGGAATTTGGAGTACAGGATAGAGCGAGCAAGTAGCGGCAGGCATCCATATATGCTCGATTTTCCTGTCCTGCATGAACATAATCATCTTTGTCGTTTCAGAATAGTTCATGAACAGTTTGGTCCGTCCTTTGTCCTCTGTGACGAAATAGATGACATACACATTTCCATGAGCCTCGTTCCGTGTGAGCTGTCCGTCGGTGAAGTATGAATACATCTCTCTGCTGGACACCTCGTTGAAAGTGACGGAGTCGGTCTGTTCTATCGCCATAGCCTGGTTGATGACGTGTATGAGCCGTATGGTGGAGTCGTTGTTGAAGACATGAATTGTCTCTCCGAACAACTGCTGTCCTTCGTTCCAAAGAATGGGCTGTCCAAAGAGGTAAGTACATGAGTCTTTCTGGACGCTGACCATGGAGTCGCACACCGCCTGAACGTCAGACCTATAGAGTTTGACTTTATGGTATGCATGTATGGTTCTCGTGACCGAGTCTGTTCCCATATCGTAAGTGAACATCTTGAGCGTGTCGGCATGCACGTAAGCGGTATCTCCCTGAGAGTATTCCTTGATCAGGGCCCTGTCCGTGGCCATGGCATAGCCGGTGAGGTTATCATACTGGCAACGGTCGCCGTAGAGAATACACATATTCTCGTCGTCGTTGATGACGACGTTGTTGAATCCCTCACTGAAATGCTTCTCCTTATCGTAGTGGAGGCTGTCGCCGATGATACGTCTCATGTCCTTGATGATGTAAGACCGTTCGGTGAGGTCGGCTTCTCCAGTATTGGTGTTGTAGCTCCCCTTCATGCCATAGACGAAAGTGCTGTCGTCGGTTTCGATGTTGGTGGGGCTCACAATTCTCGCCACCTTGGTCTGTGTGTTGTAGAACAGAGTGTCAGAGAGCAGTGTGAAACTTGGGTTTTCGAGGTTGACGTTGTCGGTAAAGAACGACTCATGCGTGGAAGGGGTGTATTGTCCCCATCTGGAGTTGAGCACATTGTCGTCGTCGTATAGAGTACCTCCTTGCATATACATACCGACCCCATACATACGGTCGTAGTCGAGGTGATTGGTATGGAGACGAATTTTGTGGTGTGTGAGCACCACGTTCCCTCTGGCCTTGGCAGTAAGGTTGTCGCCTTCATAAAAGAGAGTGTCGCTGGTCAGTGAGAGCGTGTCACCTTGCAGCATCCTGACATGTCCGAAAGCGTCGAAAGAGTTGTCGTCCCTGTAGAACTTGGCGCTGTCGCAGTACATGATGCATCCCTTATGGCTGAGTTTGACATGTCCGACGAGCACTTCCGCTCTTGGGTCTTGGTAGTTTTTGTATAGGATGTCGCTATGAAGCAGGTAAATACGGTCTTTAGGGTCGTTGGTAGACGTAGCCGTGATAATGACGCAGCAGAGCATGGTTATCGCCAATGCCCTGCCCGCAGTGTTCATATTTCCAGACCTCTTCCCTATGGCCATCTTCAGTTGCTTTTACTTAATCCAACCAGGATATTTGAACTCGCAGTTTTTCCAGTCTTCATTGATTCGCACGTAAGTGGTGCGCTGCATGTCCCTTATCCATTCCTCAATCCTTTCCTCGTACAGTTTCTCCAGCACCACATCTTGCATTTCCTGATAATCGTCGGCCATATTTGCACGGTGTCCTGGGATTTTGTTCTTGAGCTTGGCGATAGCGACCACCTCTTTTCCCTTGTTGTTGACCATAACGAAGGGTTCGGAGATTTCGCCGATTTTGAGATTGGCCACCGCCTTTGCCACAGCTGGTGGCAAGTCTTTCATTTCGAATCGAGCGGAGGCCGTCTGTGGGTTCCACATGAGTCCATGGTTGTTTCGGGTGTCTTTATCGGAGGAGATGATGCTGGTAGACGTCTCAAAGGTGTAAAGTCCCCGCCGTATCTCGTTGGAAATGGAGTCAAGGTCAGTGATACATTGTGTCAGCGCCTCTTCGGAAACCTTTGGTTTCTTGAGGATATGGCGGCAGTTGATTTTGTCGCCCCTTTTCTCTATGAGCTGAATGATATGGAATCCGAATTCCGACTCGACGATTTTGGACACGGTCTTGGTGTCGGTGAGGTTGAAAGCCACATTGGCGAATTCTGGAACGAGCTCTCCTCTACCGAGGAATCCGAGTTCTCCCCTTCTCTTGGCGCTCTCTGGATCTTCCGAATAGAGCAGCGCGAGTGTGGAGAAAGGTGTTTGCCCTGTGTTTACTCTTTCGGTGTAGTCACGCAGTTCGTCTTTGACCCTTTGTATCTCTTGTGGTTCTATTCTGGGTTCCCTGACAATAATCTGCACCTCAACCTGCGTAGGTATGAAAGGCAGGCTGTCTTCGGGAACGTCCTTAAAGTATCTTCTGACCTGCGCGGGAGTGACCTTGATGTCCTTGACGATGTTTTGCCTTACTTGCCCCACGATGTTGTTGTCGCGTGCCATGTTCGCCAATTGTTCCCTGATTTGCGTCATGGTCTTTCCGAAATATTCCTCGACCTTTTCCTTGGAACCGATGTTCTGGACATAGAAATCCACCTGCCTATCCACATTGGCCTGCACTTCGGCTTCAGAAGCCGTGATACTGTCGATGGTGGCCTGGTGGAGGAACAGTTTCTGTATGGCCAGTTGTTCAGGTATGACACAATAGGGGTCGCCCTCGATTCTTTGTCCGCTCTGCATGGCTTCAAGTCGAGCCTGTTCGACATCGGACCTGAGTATGGGTTCATCTCCGACGACCCATATCACCTCGTCGATGACATTGTTGACTTGCGCCATCAGTGCTTGTCCATTCACGATGGATAAGAAGGCAAGCAGATATTTCATTATTCTGAGATTCATCACATGAAATTGTTAAGGGGAGAATCTATCAATCACGAATTTACGGTTTATAGAATTCCTTAGTGTTTGTTTTTTGAGTTTATGAAAACGTGACGGCAAATGCCTGTGAAGGTCATCAGTTGCCTAATGATTATTCACTGTGGAAAGCACTTTTTCGTCGATTTCGACTTTATATTTCTTTCTGAGAGTCTCGACCCAGATTTTCTCGCATTCGTTCTGATAGTCGGAAGTGACTTGTCCTTTCACGTCCTTGTATGTTTCAGGTTTTGTCAGCATTTTTCCGAAAGTGGCAGTTTCGGGGAAAGCGTTCATGCTTTTCTCCGGTCCTGCGAACTGCAGGTAATCCACATAAGCGTTGTCGCCCTTCTTAAAGACGCCTCTTTCGATTCTCACCAATCGTACGGAATCGTTGTTGAAGGCCTTGACCAATTGAGTGGCCCAATCCTCCTCGTTTTTGATTGTTGGTATCATTTGCTTGGCAAGAGTCATGACGGAGTCGTTCTTAGCGTGCACAACGATGCCCCTGAAATGAGGTTCTGTCCAAGCATAGTTTTTCTTGTTTTTCTTGAAGAACTTCTCCAAACCCACCTCGTCAGCAGCGGCCTTGTCCCAAACGTCCTGTTTGCAGACGGCGAACATCAGGGTGCCGTCGGTATATTCCTTGGAGAGGTATTTCATATCCAGGTCCTTATCTTCCAAGACCTTGGCGATGGAGTCGATGACCTCTTCCTTGGTAAGCGATGACCGTTTGACCAGAGAGTCGAGATGCATGCGTGCTGATATGTCCTTGATACCACGTTGTTCAAGGAACTGCAAAATAGCATCATGATGATGTTCGTATGGTTCGAAAGGATGCCTGTCGTGCATCAGGATGATATGGTATCCGTAGGCAGTGGTGAAAGGTTTGGACATTTCTCCCTTGGCGAGCTGGTATGCCTCCTTTTCGAACTCCGGCACCATCATACCCTTTCCGAACTGAGGCAGTTTACCGCCATTGACAGCAGAGCCCTTGTCGTCGGAGTACTTTTTGGCCAGTTCTGCGAAGTCTGCACCGTTCTGGAGGGCATTGTAAATAGAGTCAACTGTCTGTTTCTTGGCCCTTGCCTCTTCCTCGGTCGCATCCTGCTTGAGGAGAATCAGAATATGTGATGCATTGAGCATATCATCGTCCCCGAATCGCTTCTTCGTCTCGTCATAGGTGCGTCTGGCCTCCCTCTCAATAAAGTCGTTGTCGACCAGTTCAGGCATGACAAGTTGTTCCCTGTATCCGCTGAGTTCCTGGCGTATGCTCGACACGGTGTCGAGACGTTGCTGCCTAGCCTCCTCCACTTTGAGTTGGTAGTTAACGTATAGAGGTACATAGTCGGCAAGTCCTTTTTTGTCGATGACTCCGTCAGCATTGTTTTTGTTGAAAGAATACTCAAACTCCGACCTTGTGATTGGCCTTCCGTTGACACGCATAATCACGGGGTCGCTGTCTTGTGCGCAGACGCTTGCAGCAAGAAGCATTCCAGCGCAAGCGGAAAAAATCCTGTTCATATTGTTTGGTAGTTATATAAATTTCAAAATCGGATGCGAATTTACTCAAAAAAAAGCAAATAGGGGCTGTCGGATTATTGACAGTCCCTATAATAGTGTTATTTTTAACAAATTATAATCATTGCTGGGATGAAAAGGCGTGGAAAAAGGGTGTGTTCCGCACCATTATTCATGTCTGCTGTAGTTAGGCGCCTCACTGGTGATGATGACCTCGTGAGGATGGCTTTCCAACACACCGGCATTGGTGATGCGCGTGAACTTGGCCTTGTGGAGAGCCTCGATATTCTGAGCACCGCAATAACCCATTCCAGAACGCAGTCCTCCGACGAGTTGGTAGATGACCTCCTGCACAAGCCCCTTGTAAGGAACACGTCCTGCGATGCCCTCCGGCACCAGTTTCTTGGTCTCGGCCACACCTGACTGGAAGTACCTGTCCTTGGAACCATTCTCCATGGCTTCGAGCGAACCCATACCTCTGTAAGACTTGAATTTACGTCCGTTGAAGAGGATGGTCTCTCCTGGAGCCTCTTCTGTTCCGGCAACCAGTGAGCCTACCATGACACTGTATCCGCCAGCGGCAAGCGCTTTGACCACATCGCCACTGTACCGAAGTCCTCCGTCAGCAATGAGAGGCACTCCCGAGCCTTTTATGGCGTTAGCCACATCGTATATAGCCGACAGCTGTGGCACACCCACACCCGCCACCACTCTTGTGGTGCAGATGGAGCCAGGTCCTATGCCGACCTTCACGGCATCGGCTCCAGCCTCGACAAGCATCTTGGCTGCTTCTCCAGTAGCAATATTTCCAACGACGATGTCGATATCGGTATAGCGTCGTTTAGCCTCCCTGAGTTTTTCGACCACTCCTTTGGAGTGTCCGTGAGCGGTGTCGATGACGATGGCATCAACGCCAGCCTTGACGAGAGCTTCCATACGGTCGAACGTGTCGTTGGTGACACCTACTCCGGCTGCGACTCTGAGTCGTCCCTTGCTGTCCTTGCAGGCCATGGGTTTGTCTTTAGCCTTTGTAATGTCCTTGTATGTGATAAGTCCGATGAGTTTGTTGTTCTCATCAACCACCGGCAATTTCTCTATCCTGTGCCTCATCAGTATCTTGGCAGCCTGTTCGAGGTCTGTTTGCTGGTGAGTGACGATAAGGTTCTCGCTGGTCATGACATCATCCACCTTGTCGTTAAGGTTCTCCTGGAATCTCAGGTCTCTGTTGGTCACGATACCCACGAGTCTTGCCTCGTCGTCAACCACGGGTATACCTCCGATATGATACTCCTGCATGATGTCGAGTGCATGTCCGATAGTAGAGCCTCGTTTGATGGTAATGGGGTCGTAGATCATACCGTTCTCAGCCCTCTTGACTATAGCCACTTGTCTGGCCTGGTCTTCGATGGACATGTTCTTGTGTATGACACCTATTCCACCTTCCCTGGCAATGGCGATAGCCATAGTGGCCTCCGTCACAGTGTCCATAGCAGCAGTGACGAATGGGATTTTCAACTCGATGTTCCGTGAAAACTTGGTTGTCAGCGAGACCTCACGTGGAAGCACTTCCGAATAATCAGGAATAAGAAGCACGTCGTCGAAGGTCAATCCGTCCATGACAACTCTATCTGCAATAAATGATGACATAATGATAAAACTTTATTATTGCGTACAAAATTATAACTATTTTCCGAGATATTCACCATGAAGCATAAAAAAACTGATGGCTCAGGAGGATTTTTCACGAATCATATATGAATATTGTCCTGACAGGGTGTTATTGCCTTTACGGCTCAGTTCGATGGTAAGGTATGACGCAAACGCCATATTCCTCTTATTGTCAGTTGGCCATTTCAGAGATGAACTTGATTCTGACGAGTTTTATTTCCTCTTCAGAATAGTCTTCTCCAAGGACGTCAATGGCATCCTCAATATCGTCGGTGTCACTTCCTCTGAAATAGCTGTAGATGTCCTCGATGGCATCCTCGTCTATCTCTTCCTCAATGAAGTAGTCAATATTGATTTTCGTGCCGCTGTAGACGATAGTCCTCAGTTCCTCGAGCAGTTCATCGAAGTCGAGTCCATTGGCTTTGGCTATTTCCTCGAGGTCGACCTTTCTGTCGATGGCCTGTATGATGCCTATTTTGAGTTTTGACTTGTTGGCCACGGTCCTTACCCTCATCTCTGTCGGCCTGACGATATCGTTTTCCTCGCAGTGGGCCTTGATGAGGTCGAGGAATTCCTTGCCGTATCGTTTAGCCTTCCCCGCTCCTACTCCAGGGATGTTCTGCAGGTCTTCGAAAGTGATGGGATAGAGCGTTGCCATGGCCTCGAGCGACGGGTCTTGGAAGATGACGTAAGGAGGTATGTCCTTCTTGTAAGATATTTTCTTTCTGAGGTCGACCAACATCGCGTAGAGTTCAGGGTCGGCGACAGATGTTCCTCCTGTTGTTTCCGACTCATAGTCATCGTTGAACTCATTGTCCTCGACCATCAGGAAAGATACTGGTTTTTTGATGAACTTCTTTCCTTCCTTTGTGATTTTTAGCAGTCCGTAGTTGTCTACATCCTTAGAGATATAACCAGCAATCATAGCCTGCTGAATGATAGCGTGCCAGTTTTTCTCCTCCACGTCAGCGCCTTCTCCGAACAACTCGAGTTGTTCATGTTTGTTGTCGTGGATGTCACGCGTTTCGTTTCCTCTGAGGAAGTTGATGATATAATCCATCTTGAACCTTTCCTTGGTGGCGACAATGGCGTTGAGAGCAAGCAGGAGTTGAGGCCCGGCTTCCTCACGTTTCTTGGGATGGCTGCAATTGTCGCAGCATCCGCAGTTATCCTTGTCATAGCTCTCTCCGAAATAGTGGAGCAGTAGTTTTCTCCTGCAGACAGAAGATTCGCAATATGCCGCGGTCTCCTGTAGCAGTTGCCGTCCGATGTTCTGTTCCGCCACGCCTTTTCCCTCCATGAACTTTTCAAGTTTCTCGAGGTCTTTGTGCGCATAGAAGGCGATGCATCTTCCCTCACCTCCGTCTCTTCCAGCCCTACCAGTCTCCTGATAGTATCCTTCTAGGCTTTTAGGTATGTCGTAATGGATGACAAACCTCACGTCAGGTTTGTCTATTCCCATGCCGAAAGCGATGGTAGCGACGATGACATCGATACGTTCCATGATGAAGTCATCCTGTGTAGCCGACCTTGTATTGGTATCGAGTCCAGCATGGTAGGGTGCGGCTTTGATGTTGTTGGCCTTGAGTATGTCGGCCAGTTCCTCGACTTTCTTTCTGCTGAGACAGTAGATGATGCCGCTCTTTCCCTCGTTCTGTCGTATGTACTTGACAATGTCGCTGTTGATTTCCTTGGTTTTCGGCCTCACCTCATAATAGAGGTTGGGGCGGTTGAAGGACGATTTGAAATCAGTAGCGTCCATAATGTCGAGGTTTCTCTTGATATCGGTCCTTACCTTGTCGGTGGCAGTAGCGGTGAGGGCGATGACGGGTGCGTTTCCTATGGCATTGATGATGGGCCTGATGTTTCTGTACTCCGTGCGGAAATCGTGTCCCCATTCCGAGATGCAGTGCGCCTCGTCAACTGCATAGAAAGAGATTTTGACTCCTCTGAGGAATTCGACGTTATCCACTTTCTTGAGAGACTCAGGGGCGACATACAGCAGTTTGGTTTTACCTGCCATGATGTTGGCCTTGACTTGTTCGACATTGGCTCTGCTGAGAGAGGAGTTGATGAAGTCGGCCACGGAGTCTTCCTCGCTGATATGCTTGACGGCATCCACTTGGTTTTTCATCAGGGCGATAAGTGGAGAAATGACGACAGCAGTTCCTTCCATGAGCATAGCCGGCAACTGATAGCACAGCGACTTTCCTCCTCCTGTTGGCATAAGGACGAAAGTGTTCTTTTTGGCCATGAGATTCTCGATGATAGCCTCTTGGTCGCCCTTGAAGCTATCAAAGCCGAAATAGTATTTCAGCGCCTCCAGCAATGTCATGTTCTTGTTCATGTTTTCCTGATGAAAAAGTGTTAGCAAACAAATTTACTAAAACTTTTGTGAATAAAGAAATTTCGAGGCATTAAAATTATCAGTGCCTCGAAATTTTCTTTGTTTTCAGTCCTTCAAAGCCTTATTCTGTTTTTTCCCTGATGACGTCGAGATTGGCTTTGGCGATTTGTTCCTTAGCGTAGTCTAAGGTCACTTCGAACTTCTTCACCTTCTTGGAAGGTATTTCGAACATGGGTTCCATCATGATGCTCTCGACGATGGACCTGAGTCCTCTTGCACCGAGCCTGTACTGCACAGCGATATCAACCACATAGTCGAGGGCCTCGTCAGCAAAGGATAGCTTCACGCCGTCGAGTTCGAACAGCCGGATATACTGTTTGACAATGGAGTTCTTGGGTTCGGTGAGTATTCGCCTGAGCGCATCCTTTCCGAGAGGGTCGAGGTGAGTGAGCACAGGCAGTCGTCCCACGATTTCGGGTATGAGTCCGTAACTCTTGAGGTCCATCGGCGCGATGTATTGCATGAGGTTTGACTTATCGACCTTGGCTGTGTTCTCGACAGCAGAATAGCCCACGACGTGGGTGTTGAGCCTTTGTGCTATGCGGCGTTCGATGCCATCGAATGCTCCTCCGCAAATGAAGAGAATGTTTCGCGTGTTGACTTGTATGAACTTCTGTTCCGGATGTTTTCGTCCTCCGTAGGGCGGCACATTGATGACAGAACCCTCAAGCAGTTTGAGCAGTGCCTGCTGCACACCCTCGCCACTGACATCGCGAGTGATGGAAGGGTTGTCGCTCTTTCGGGCAATCTTGTCAATCTCGTCGATGAAGACGATGCCCCTTTCGGCCTTCACGGGGTCGTAGTCTGTTTCCTGCAACAGTCGAGAGAGAATGCTTTCGACATCCTCGCCGACATATCCCGCCTCTGTGAGGACGGTGGCATCGACGATGGTGAAAGGCACGACGAGCATCTTGGCGATGGTCCTTGCCAAGAGTGTCTTTCCCGTACCTGTGCTTCCGACCATGATGATGTTCGATTTCTCGAGTTCGACCTCCTCGTCGGCACCGAGATGCTGAAGTCGTTTGTAATGGTTATACACAGCCACTGCGAGCGACTTTTTGGCATCGTCTTGTCCGATGACATACTGGTCGAGGTAAGCCTTTATTTCCTTGGGCTTAGGTAGGGAATCGAGATGGAAGTCTTCGTTTTTCGACTTGGTGTTCTCCTTGACTATCTCCCCGGCCTGCTTGGCACATTCGTCACAAATGCAGCCAGTGACGCCGGTGATGAGTAGGTTGACTTCTTTTTCCGAGCGTCCACAAAACGAGCATTTTCTCATTCTGTCTGTTTATTTACGTTTCATTACTTGGTCAATCATTCCATATTCGCGTGCTTCCTCAGCTGTCATCCAGTAGTCGCGGTCGGAGTCGGCCCAGACCTTCTCGTAGGGCTGGTGAGAGTGTTCGGCGATGATGGAATAGAGTTCTTTCTTGTACTTCTGTATCTCTCTTGCAGTGATTTCGATGTCGGAAGCCTGTCCTTGCGCACCTCCCATCGGCTGGTGAATCATCACTCGACTGTGTGGCAAAGCGGAACGCTTGCCTTCTTTTCCAGCAACGAGCAGAACTGCTGCCATTGAAGCTGCCATACCCGTGCAGAGTGTCTGCACATCGCTGGTGATGAACTGCATAGTATCGTAGATGCCAAGTCCAGCGCTGACGCTTCCACCTGGGCTGTTGATATAGATGCTGATGTCCTTTCCGTTGTCGATGGAGTCGAGATAGAGCAGCTGAGCCTCCAATGTGTTGGCGGTATAGTCATTGATGTCCGTGCCGAGGAAGATGATGCGGTCCATCATCAGTCGTGAGAACACGTCGAGTTGTGTGACGTTGAGCTGTCGTTCCTCAAGGATGTATGGGTTGAGGTAGCCGCTTTGTGACTTGATGACATCGTCGAGCACCATACTGTTGATGTGTGCGTTGTGGATTGCGAATTTCTTGAAATCGTTAATCATATACATAAATAATTAGTGTTTTACATTCACTTGGATTCGTAGCACCTGATGTGCCTTTTTCTCTATATATACAAAGTTACGTTATTTTTTTGGATTTCGTACACCTTGAAGGCTATTTTTTATGTCTTTTCACACAATTTTCATCTACAACACAAAAGGTTATATATAAATAATGTGGTGGATGCCATTGCTTTGCGTTAGGCATCCACCACTTATTATTCGTTGTAGATTGGTGTTCAATCAAACATCTTGTTGAACTCTTCTGCAGTGACGGTCTTCTGCTCGAGAGTGACCATGTCCTTAACTGCAGCAGCGAGTTTCATCTCGATGCACCTGTCGATGAGGTTGTCGACAGTCTCACGTTTCTTGAGCATTTCCTTGACGGAGTCCTCAAGATACTCTTTAGGGATGTTGAGCATTCCGTACTGTGCGAACTGCATACGGGTTGTCTCTCTTGCCATCTCCAGAACATCTTCGTCATCTACCTTCACACCAGTCTTCTCAACGAGCTGCTCCTTGATGAGGTGCCATTTGAGCTCTTCAATGCTCTTGTCGTAGTTGTCTTCCACCTTCTGAGCGTCTCCCTTGGCATTGGCTGTCATGATTCGCTTGAGTTTCTCATCAGGGAATTCGAGTTCGCCCACCTTGTTGGTGATGTAGTGGCGAAGGTCGAGCAAGAACTTGTACTCAGCGTCCTTGTTGAACTGGTTCTGGATGGTCTCCTTGATTTTGGCAGAGAACTCCTCTGGAGTCTTGATGTCAGCGCCTGGATAAACCTCATCGAAAAGGTTCTTGTCGAGTGGTCCGGGCATGAATCGAGTGATTTCCTTCACGTCGAAGCGGAAATCGCCCTTGTGGTCGCCGAGTTCTTCTTTCTTCACGTTAAGCAAAGATGCCATGCCAGCCTCGTTGTCCTCGTATGCCTTGGCAGGGTTGAAGACGATGGCTTCCTGTGGCTTTGCGTCGTTGAAAAGTGCTTTCTGGTCCTCGTTCTTGAGGTACTTGGGAAGCATCACGGCTTCCTCATTGACGATACCCTCGGGTTTGTCGTTTCCGTCCTCGCCAAGTTCGGTGAGGGTTCCCTTGAGCATATCGTTATCCTGGTAGTTGAGTACTTTCTGGTAGCTGCCGCCCCTCTGCTGGTACATCTCCACCTGTCTCTGTATCATCTCGTCAGACACTTCCACCTCGTAGTAAGGCAGTGTGTCGGTGCTGTCGAGCTCGGCCTGGAACTCAGGTGCGAGAGCCAGTTCAAACTTGAAAGTGAAGCTGTCGCCCTCCTCGAGGCTGATATTGTTCTGTGGCATGGGGAGAGGTTCTCCGAGCATGTTGACCTTGTTTTCGCGGATGTAAGCGAAGAGTTTGTCTTGCAGCACCTCGTTCACCACATCAGCCATGACACCCTTGCCGTATTTCTTCTTGAGCAGTCCTACAGGTACCATTCCGGGGCGGAATCCTGGTTCGTGCGCTTTCTTTCTCAGGTCCTTCAGTTGGTCAGCGTATGCTTTTTCGTAGTCAGCTGGCTCTACGACTACTGTAATCACGCCATTGAGTTTGTCGATGTTCTCTAATGAAATATTCATCTTCGTTTTTGCTGTTAATGAATTGTTTTATAATTGTTTTTCCTTTTGTTCTGAATTTCAAGGTGCAAAGTTAGCATTTTTCTTTGAGATGACCAACAAGATAGGCATTTTTCTTTCGTGTGGGTCAAATCATTCAAAAGATAACGCGTCCCCGTCATGTTATGCGGGGAAAAAGGGATATCTATGTGCTGGGGTATAAATGTTTATCCGTTTTCTTCTTCCGACTCGCGGAGTTTCTTTTCCTCGATAAGTTGGAAGTCCTTGGGCCGTAGGATGAAATTGGAGCCGAGGTACTTGTCGCGAACGATACGGTTATCGGCCAGTTCTGGTGGTGTTCCTTTGAAGAGTATTCGTCCTTCAAAGAGGAGGTAAGCTCGGTCGGTGATACAGAGTGTTTCCTGCACGTTATGGTCAGTGATGAGGATTCCGATGTTTCGGTCTTTGAGTTTCCATACGATATACTGGATGTCCTCCACAGCGATGGGGTCAACGCCGGCGAACGGTTCGTCGAGCATGATGAACTTAGGGTCGATGGCAAGGCATCGGGCAATCTCTGTCCTTCGCCGTTCACCACCGGAGAGTTGGTTTCCTCGGTTCTTCCTCACTTTCTGTAGTCGGAATTCCTCTATCAGGCTTTCAAGCTTCTCTTTCTGGTATGAACGTGGTTTTCCTGTCATCTCAAGTACGGTGGCAATGTTGTCCTCGACGCTCATGGTGCGGAAAACAGAGGCCTCTTGCGCGAGGTAGCCCACTCCGTACCTTGCCCTTTTATAGACAGGGTAATCCGTGATTTCCTTATCGTTGATGAACACCTTGCCGGCGTTGGGCACCACGAGTCCTGTGGTCATGTAAAAAGAAGTGGTTTTTCCCGCTCCGTTAGGTCCGAGCAGTCCGACGATTTCCCCTTGTCGCACATGGAAGGAGACGTCGTTGACGACGGTTCGTTTGCCGTAGGTTTTGACCAGGTGCCGTGTGTAGAGGGTCATGCGTTCTTCGGAGTATTCAGGCCGCATGTCGTCACCAGCGTTAGTGACAGGTGCCTGTTGCCCCTTGAGATTATCATTATCGTTAATGTCCATGTTTTATACCAAAGAATTTCGCTTATGAGGCAAAATTAGAAATTGTTTGTTGAATAAGCGTGATAAAGGTCAAAAAAAACGCAGTAACGGGTGTAAAATCCACATTTATTTCATACTTTTGCATAGTTTTAGAACGACAAGATGCTGACACTAAAGAAATCATTGACAGAGACGGGCCGTTACTTTCAGTTGATGGGCCGCACATTCTCACAACCCGACCGCTGGCGCATGTTCTACAAGGAATATGTGAAGGAAATGTTCCAGCTGGGGTACAATTCAATAGGTATAGTCCTCATCATCAGTTTCTTCATCGGTGCTGTGATTTGCCTTCAGATTAAGCTGAATATCCAGAGCCCGTGGATGCCTCGCATGGTGACAGGTTACACCACTCGTGAGATCATGTTGCTGGAGTTCTCCTCATCCATCATGTGTTTGATTCTGGCCGGCAAAGTAGGCTCGAACATTGCCTCGGAACTAGGAACAATGCGTATCACCCAACAGATAGACGCCCTTGACATCATGGGTGTGAACTCCGCCAACTACCTGATATTGCCCAAGATTCTGGGTTTGATGACCATCATGCCCATCTTGGTGACTTTAAGTGTGTTCAGCGGTTTGATAGGCGCCTATTGCACCTCGTTCATGGGGACCACCACCTTTTCCGAACTCACCGAGGGGTTCCGTTATGAGTTCAATCCCTGGTTTTTCTGGTGCGGTATGATTAAAGCCGTGGTTTATGCCTTCATCATCACTAGTGTGTCGTCGTACAAGGGATACACTGTAGATGGTGGTTCGATAGAAGTTGGCGTGTCGAGTACTGACGCCGTAGTGACGAGCAGCGTGCTCATCTTGTTCGCCGACATTTTCCTAACGCAGATACTCACATGATAGAAGTAAGTCATCTTTATAAATCGTTCGAAGACAAGGAAGTGTTGCATGACATCAACGCAGTCTTCGAGAACGGAAAGACCAATCTGATTATCGGTCAGAGCGGCAGTGGAAAGACTGTGCTGCTCAACAACATTGTGGGGTTGCTCGACCCTACAAGCGGTAAGATTTTATACGACGGTGTGAATTTCTGCGCCTTGCGCAAGCGCGACAAGATTCTTCTACGAAGGGAGATGGGCATGTTGTTCCAGAGTGCGGCATTGTTTGACTCGATGACTGTGCTAGAGAATGTGATGTTCCCTCTGAACATGTTCTCCAATGCCACCGCCATAGAACGTGAGCGTCGTGCTCGAGAGTGCATAGGCCGTGTGAACCTGTCGGGTGCAGAGAACAAGTTGCCCAGTGAAATCAGCGGTGGTATGCAGAAACGAGCCGCTATCGCACGCGCCATTGCCTTGAATCCCAAATACTTGTTTTGCGACGAGCCCAACTCAGGCCTTGACCCCAAGACCTCGATTGTGATTGACGAGTTGATTCACGGCATCACCACGGAGTTGAACATCACCACCATCGTCAACACCCACGACATGAACTCCGTGATGGGCATTGGCGACAAGATCATCTTCATCTGCGAAGGCAAAGCCGAGTGGCAGGGCACCAGTGCCGACATCATGAGCAGTGACAACAAACGTCTGAACGACTTTATCTTCGCCTCCGACATCCTCCGCAAATACAAAGAAGCCGAGGACGAGGGAACCAAGCATCAACATTGAGGAACAGTGACCTTAATCACAAAAGGCTTATCATAAAAGGTTGTCATTTTTCTTCCGGACCAGGGAACAGATCAGTGCACAGACAACGTACATAGAAGCGCTCGTATTATGAAAAAAACAATCCTATTATTCAGTCTGTTCGCCAGCATGGGAGCGGCGGCACAGACCCTCACCCACTACACCACCACAGAAGGCAAGGAGTGGCAACAAGGCAAGACCTCGCTCAGTGGCAAGGCCGCCACAACGCCAGTATTAACCATCACAGGCCAAGAGCAAGGGAGGGAGTTCAAGGCTTGGGGCACCTGCTTCAATGAGCTGGGTCTCGATGCGCTGGAAATGCTGAGAGCCGAGGACCAGGAAGAGGTAATGCGTCGCGTTTTCGCCCCTGACGGCGACCTGCATTTCACACGTGGTCGTCTGACGATGAATGCCAACGACTACAGCCGTGCCTGGTACTCATGCGACACGGTGAGCGGCGACTTCTCATTGAAGTACTTCAACATCAAGCACGACAAGGAGAATGTCATACGTCTAATCAAGAAAGCACAGAAATACCAACCTGGCCTGACGTTCTGGGTGTCGCCATGGAGTCCCCCCGCCTGGATGAAAATCAATCATGACTATCCCGTGTTGTCGAGCCAGTGGAACACACAGCCCAAAGAGAAAGATTATCTGCTCTTCGATGACGGCGGCACCCCTGACCCCAACGAGATGCAGTTCTTGGGAGAACGACAGGGTAAGTTCCCCCGGAAGTTGGCTACACAGAACTACATGATACAAGACCCACGTTATTTGCAGGCCTATGCCAACATGTTTTGTCGTTTCATCGACCTTTATGCGGAGGAAAACATTCCTATTGACATGGTGATGTACCAAAACGAAGCTTATTCCTATACTCCCTATCCAGGATGTGCTTGGACGGCAGAAGGCACCATCAAATTCAACAAGGAGTATCTGGCGCCAGCATTGAGGGCAAAGCATCCTGAGGTGAAACTCTATGTGGGAACATTCAACACGAATCGCTCAGATTATGTAGAGAGAATTGTGGATGGAGTAAAGCATGATGTGCTGGGCATTGGCCTTCAGTGGGAAGGTCGCGACATCATCGATTCCCTTCGCCAGCGCTATCCCGACCTACACCTCATTTCCAGTGAGAGCGAGTGTGGCAACGGTTCAATGGACTGGCGTGCGGGTGAGCACACCTTCCATCTTCTGGCCGACTACATCGGAAAAGGATGCGACGAATACTTCATTTGGAATTTCATTCTCTTTGACCAAGGTCAAAGCGCATGGGGTTGGAAGCAGAATGCGCTCGTGCAGGTGAAATCAGCGAATCAGTCGGTTCGCTTCACGCCAGAGTTCTATGCCGTAAAACATTTCTCTCATCTTGTGGTGCCAGGCAGCCGGATGCAAGGATACGTGTCGCGCGAGAAGACTGACGGTGTGCCCGTCATCGTCTTCCAGCGTCCCGACAAACGCTTTGTCGTCATCGCAGGCAACCAGACTGACGGACCGCGCACAGCCACCGTGCTTCTCGGCAAGAAATACCTCAACATGACGCTTCAAGCCCATTCGTTCAACACCTACATCAGCAAGTAGTCCGCCATCACCTTCCAACACTATACAAAAACACATTAATTACTTATTGACGATATGAAAAAGATTCTGACCATCCTTTTGCTTGGCCTGACTATCGGTTTACAAGCAGAGAAGCAAACCGCGGAAGAGCCACTTTATGCCGGTTCGACATACGCTGAAGACGGAAGCCAGACTTCCATTCCAGGCACTCCAGAAAGCGTGAAGAAAAAACCTAAGATGGCAGCCTATCTGATGGTCTATCACAAGGATGCCGACCACAGCCTCCACATGGCACTGAGCCGCGACGGTTACTCATGGAAAGCATTGAACGGCGACAAGGCCGTTGTCAGTGGCGACACCATCGCACAGCAGCGTGGCATCCGCGACCCGCACATCTACCGTGGACCTGACGGCACCTTCTATATCGTCGCCACCGACCTTCACCTCTTTGGACAGCGTAGGGGCTACCGTGACACAGAGTGGGAACGCGACGGCAAACTATACGGCTGGGGCAACAATCGGGGCCTCGTGTTCATGAAGTCGAAAGACCTCATCCACTGGACGCATACAGTCGTCCGCATCGACGAGGCATTTCCCGACCATTTTGGAGAGTTGGGTTGTGCATGGGCACCCGAGACCATTTACGACCCCGAGGAAGGCAAACTGATGGTCTATTTCACCATACGCCCCACAGGCACTGGCAAGACACAACTCTTCTACGCCTACGCCAACGACGACTTCACCGCCCTTGTGACCGAACCACAATTGCTATTCGAATATCCTGATAAGAACGTGCAGATACTCGATGCCGACATCATCCCGATGCCAGATGGCCGTTACTGCATGACGTACTGCGCACAAGAAAATCCTGGTGGTATAAAAATGGCCATCAGCGACCACATCAACAGGGGGTATGTCTATCAACCGCAACAGATTGACGCTGAAAAGGGAGCCTGCGAAGCACCTACCATGTACAAGCTTATCGGCCAGGACAAGTGGTTGCTGATGTATGATATCTTCAGCATCAGACCGCACAACTTCGGATTCATGGAGACCACTGACTTCAAGACCTTCAGCGACCTCGGCCATTTCGGTGACGGACCCACCAAGCGCGACGGTTTCTCTGAGCAGAAACACGGTGCCGTTACTCAGATTACAGAAAAAGAAGCTGTACGACTTGAAAACTATTGGAAATAAGTCGTACAGCTACAGTAAAACCCAACTATCACAAGAGTTGAGCCATATAAAGGGATAAATTTGAAAAGGACGGGAAGGAGTGAAAGTCGTCAGTTACGGACCCTGATTCTCCATTTGCCGTCCTTTCGGACCATTTTATTGGCGCTGACCTCCTCGTTGCCCGACTCGTATTTGATTTTATAATAGACCACAGCTACGGAATCGGCCAGAAGGTCGACTTTCACCACTTTAGTGGCAATAGCCTTCCCTTTGGCATTGGCATTGATTTGCTGGTGCATGACCCACATCTTGGCGATTTGCGCTTGAGTGAGAGAGTCGAGTTCCTGTCCGAAGTCGAGGTACTCGTAGTATTTGTCCATTTCGCCTTCCTCGAGCAGTTCCATTGCTTTCAGCAATGCTTTTTGCGAAGCCAGCTTGGCATCCTTTTCCTCGCAGGCCGTCATAGCGAGCAAGCATAAGCATGCTATGGGCAGCCATTTCCTACAATATCTCATCCTGTGCCCGTTATTTCTGACGAATATAGACATTGATGGGTGTGCCTGTGAAATTCCAGTTCTCGCGTATCTTATTCTCAAGGAATCTCCTGTAGGGGTCCTTGACATACTGTGGGAGGTTGGCGTAGAAGACGAACGAAGGCACGTAGGTGTTGGGCAACTGCATGCAGAACTTGATTTTGATGTACTTACCCTTGAGGGATGGTGGTGGCGTAGCCTCTATAATGGGCAGCATCACCTCGTTGAGTTTGTTGGTGGATACCCTCGTTGTTCGGCTGGTATACGCCCTTTGCGCAGCCTCCAGTACCTTGAATATACGTTGTTTAGTAAGAGCAGAGGCGAACACAATCTCCACGTCGCTGAAAGGAGCCAGACGTTCACGTATAGTGTCTTCGAAATACTTGATGGCCTTGTTGCTCTTGTCCTCGACGAGGTCCCATTTGTTGACAACCACCACAAGTCCTTTCTGGTTCTTCTGTATAAGTTGGAAGATGTTGATGTCCTGTCCTTCTATACCTCGTGTGGCATCTATCATCAGGACACAGACATCGGCGTTCTCGATGGCTCTGATGGCCCTCATCACAGAATAGAACTCGAGGTCTTCGCTGACCTTGTTTTTCTTTCTGATACCAGCTGTATCGACAAGGTAGAACTTGAATCCGAATTTATCGAACTTGGTGTAGATAGAGTCGCGTGTGGTTCCAGCGATATCAGTTACCACATTGCGGTCGTCAGCGAGGAAAGCATTGACGATGGACGATTTGCCTGCATTAGGGCGTCCTACCACAGCAATGCGAGGTATGTCCTCCTCAATGGGGCCGTCGGGTTTGTCGCCGAAGGCTGAAACGACGGCGTCGAGCAGTTCGCCCGTTCCGCTTCCAGAGAGAGCAGAAATACACATAGGGTCGCCCAGACCGAGAGAATAGAACTCGGCACTGTAGTACTGCATCTCATTGGTATCAGTCTTGTTGCAGCAAAGTATGACGGGGCGTTTGGATTGACGCAGTATCTCAGCCACTTGTTCATCGAGGTCTGTGATACCATTCTTCACATCGACCATGAAGAGTATGACGTCGCACTCCTCGATGGCTATGAGTACTTGCTTCCTTATCTCCTCCTCGAAGACATCGTCGGAGTTGACCACCCATCCGCCAGTGTCGACGACGGAGAACACTCTCCCACTCCACTCACACTTGCCGTACTGCCGGTCGCGTGTGGTGCCAGCAGTATCGCTCACAATGGCGTGGCGCGTGCTGGTCAATCGGTTGAAGAGCGTGGACTTTCCCACATTGGGACGTCCCACTATAGCTACTAAATTTCCCATACTTTTATACGCTTTCTTTTATTGGCTTCACAGCCAGATTATACAATAGCAGTCCATCATTCAGGATTATAGCCGAAGTTGGTGAGTTCCCGGTCGGAGTTTCTCCAATCCGGGTCCACCTTGACGAAGGTCTCGAGATAGACGGATTTACCGAAGAACTTCTCGAGCGACTTTCTTGCCTCTGTGGCCACTTTTTTAAGTGCTATGCCTTTCTTCCCGATGATGATTCCTTTCTGCGAGTCTCTTTCAACATAAATGACGGCATTGATATGTATATGGTGCTCGTCTTCCTTGAAACTTTCGACGGCCACCTCCACGGAATAGGGTATCTCCTTGTCATAGTAGAGGAGAATCTTCTCCCTCATGATTTCGCTGACGAAGAAACGTGCAGGTTTATCAGTGAGTTGGTCTTGGTCGAAGTAAGGGGGTGCCTCTGGTAGCAGTTCCTTAATGCGTTTGAGCACGACATCGACATTGAACTTATGCAGGGCCGAGATTGGAATGATTTCCGCATTTGGCAGCATGTTGTGCCATTCTTCCACCAGTTGTGTGAGCTTGTCTTGGTCTGTGAGGTCGATTTTGTTGATAAGCACAATGACCGGCACCTCCATTTTGTTGACTTTTTCGAGGAAATCGTTGTTTTTGTCGTTTTTCTCGACTGGGTCAGTGACATAAAGCAGTACATCGGCATCGGCGAGCGCGCTCTCAGAGAAGTTGAGCATCGACTTCTGCAGTTTGTAGTTGGGTTTGAGCACTCCCGGTGTGTCGGAGAAGACGATTTGGGAGTCATCGTCGTTGATGATTCCCATGATTCGGTGTCTGGTGGTCTGGGCCTTGAACGTGGCGATGGATATCCTTTCTCCGACAAGCAGGTTCATGAGAGTGGATTTTCCCACGTTGGGGTTGCCTACAATATTGACGAACCCCGATTTGAACTTTTTGTTATCCATAAGCAGATCTGTCATTAGCCGAAGAAGCGCATCGCCGTTCAACGATGCGCTTCTTGTGTTAGTGTTTCAGAAAAACATGTTGATGGTATAGTCCGTCTTGATTTTCTGTAAGTGCTGGTTATTTCTTGCTGAACTTATCTCCATCATATCCCCACTTCATGTAGGAAGCTCCCCAAGTGAAACCACCTCCGAAAGCAGTGAAGATGATGTTGTCGCCTTTCTTGAGCTGTGATTCATACTCCCAAAGGCAGAGAGGGAGTGTACCTCCACTGGTGTTGGCGAAGTGGTCAATATTAATCATGACCTTGCTTTCAGGCAGGTTGATACGTTTAGCCACAGCTGTTTCGATGCGAATGTTTGCCTGGTGTGGCACGAGCCATGCGATGTCATCGTTAGTGAGGTTGTTCCTCTTCGCGATGATTTCCACTGCATCGGACATGTTGGTGACCGCATGCTTGAAAACCTCCTTACCCTCTTGATAAACGAAATGCATCCGTTTGTCGACTGTTTCGTGTGAGGGAGGGCAAGCCGAACCTCCGGCAGCCATGTGCAATGGATCGTAGTGGCTGTCGGTGCGGAAGTAGGTGTCCATGAGTCCGTAGTCCTCTTCTGTGGCTTCCATGAGCACGCATGCAGCACCGTCTCCGAAGATGGGGCATGTAGTTCTGTCCTCATAGTTGGTCATTGACGACATAAAGTCACCTCCGCAGACAACGATTCTCTTGACTCTTCCTGTAGCGATCAATCCAGCTCCAACCTCCATGGCATAGAGGAATCCTGCGCAAGCGGCTTCCATATCGAATCCGTAGCAGTTCTGGAGCCCAAGGTTACCGATGACAAGAGAAGCCGTTGAGGGGAAATGATAGTCGGGTGTTGTGGTAGCGCACACCATAGCCTCGATGGTCTGAGGGTCGATTTGAGTCTTCTGCAACAATTCCTCGACTGCCTTAGTCATCATGAAAGAGGTGCCATTTCCTTCTTCTGGTTTGAGTATATGACGTGTTTTCACTCCGATACGCTTCATAATCCACTCATCGGTGGTGTCAACGATGCGCGACATTTCCTCATTGTCAAGGATATAGCTTGGAACGAATCCGCCTATGCCAGTAATGACAGCATTAATCTTTCCCATAGTTTCTCATAATATGATGTTAAAAAATATGTCCAAAGAGTTTGCTATATCCACAACAACCCCTTTGGGCACATTTTCTCAGTCATTAGATAGCTTCTTCCTGTTTTTCGATAGCGACCTTACCTCTGTAGTATCCGCAAGAGGGGCATACAGTGTGGTAAACGTAGTACTCTCCGCAGTTTGGGCATTTAGCGCGTGTAGTTGACACTGCCACGTCGTGCGTTCTTCTCTTTCGTGTGCTTGTCTTTGACTGTCTTCTTTTAGGATGTGCCATTTTTCTGTTATTTTTTTATTGTTCGTTTTTTGTTCTCTTAGCTGTTGGACGACGTAAATGATTGTACAAGTCTTTATTCCGTCTCTTGTTCCTCCACGTCTTCTTCGTCTGTGGTCTCGAAATCATCCTCAAGGTTGCTTCGGTCAGCCAGATGTTGATTCAGTATCTCCATCATTGCGGGGTCGCACTCTCCAGGTTGGTGTACCCGCTTTATCGGCATGCTCAAGGCCACAAACTCATAGATTAATGGTGCGATGTCGATGGTCCCCTCTTCTTCAGGCACCACCACGTAGTCACCCTCATCCATGTATTCGGTTCCAAATTTCACGACAAGGTCGTCGGTCGTATCGATCCGCAATTCCATATCGGCCAGACATCTGTCGCATGGGACATGAACCGTTCCCTCTGTGTGAATGTTAAGGTTGAAGAGCCTTCCTGTTCCCTCCACTGTTATGGTGGTGTCGAGCTCTCCGTGCTCAATGTCAGTTTGCAGGTATTCAAAGAAAGAATCGTTCTCATGTAAATGGAAAACCTTTCCGTTGACATCAGAACTCTTCAAGTCAATGATATATGCATTCTTCCAGTCCATTCAAAATGCAAAGTTACGAAAAAAAACTTCATATCGTGCACAAGTGTCTTGTTTTGTGCGTTTTTCCCATACTTATGGTGTATTTTAAAGCACATTGAGCGCACGGCACGCACTTTGCGACTGCAAAATTACCACGTTTTTGCGAAATAAGCAAATATTACAGGTAAAAATTGCTTTATAATCAAGTTTAAGGCCTACTGGTTGTCTGTATTGGAAATGTCGGTCAGCCGGTCATCACTTTTTCAGTTCGATTCTGAATGTGGTTCCCTTTCCGATTTCCGAGTTCTTGACATATATTTTTCCCTTGTGGTATTGCTCGACAATACGTTTAGCGAGCGACAGACCGAGTCCCCATCCACGTTTCTTGGTGGTGAATCCAGGAGTGAAGACCGAGCTGAAATGGGACTTGGAAATGCCTTTACCGTTATCCTTGACATCGATAGTGACCAATTTGTCATTTTCCTCGAGGTAGATGTCGATTTGTCCGTGTCCGTCCATAGCATCCACAGCGTTCTTGCACAGGTTCTCCATGACCCATTCGAAGAGTGACGCCATGATATTGACAACAACCTCCTTTTGCGGAAAATGCGTGATGATTTTGACTTTGTTTGATGTCCTTTTGTCCATATACTCGACGACTCTGTTCATGATTTGACAGATGTCCTCAGGTTTCGGTTCGGGCAGGGAACCTATTTTAGAGAATCTTTCCGCTATTCTTTCGAGACGTTTGACATCCTTCTCCATTTCGGGCAGTAACACGTCGTCGGGATAGGTTTCCTTGAGTACTTCTGTCCATGCCATGAGTGAGGAGATGGGGGTTCCGAGTTGGTGTGCAGTTTCTTTCGAAAGTCCTACCCAAACCTTGTTCTGCTCCGCTTTCATAGAAGTGAAGAGAGAGAAGATGGCAATGATGACGAAAATGACTACAACGCTGAGTTGGATATAGGGATAGTAAGCCAGTCGAGTGAGAATCAGAGAGTTGTCGTAACAAATCTCAATGAAATCGCCATTAGGGTCGAATTGATCGGGTGTCATGATGAAGCGATTGGTATCACCTCCAGCCACGACGTTGTTACCATAATCCGAGATGCTGATGGTTTCGGTTTTATTGTCTTCAGTCTCAACTTGATTGATAGAGAGCGAATCTGTGGCCATGATGCCGAAATCCTCGTTTTGATTGGGCATTTCAAGGAAGATATTAATGACATGTCCGTCCATCTTCATCCTCTCACCCATTTTACGAATCACCTCCATGGAATCGGGAGTGGTGAAGTTGGCATTGAGATTGCGGTAAGCAACAACGCTTCCATGGTTGTCAAGGACAACAACGGGTATAGTGTTGTTGCCGTTAATCACTTTCAGCACGAGATTCAGGTCAGTGGTCTCATCTGAGATATTCAGAGAACGCATGGCTTCAGCCCACACTTCCATTTTATTTGCTTCCTCCTTTTGGAGGTCGCGCGTAAGTATATTGGAAGTGAGCAGACTTGCGATGGCTATGAGTATAGCTATCACAATCAGAGCCACCTTGATGTGGCGTATTCTATCTACCCATTGCATGCTGATTACATATTCTCTGGTATTAAAAACGAACAACAAGCAAATTTATTGCTTGAAACAATGAATAGAGATAGAGAATACAAAAAATGGAAAATCTAGAGAATCTAGAATATCTAGAAAATCTAGACAGCCTAGACAGAATAATAAAAAAACAGTTCTCCCCGCTGGCAAACCAGCGGGGAGAACCTCTCTAAGACGGCGGCGACCTACTCTCCCACTTTGCGGTGCAGTACCATCGGCGCGTGCGGGCTTAACTTCT
>JAEEGF012191854.1_pt1 | contig 40853 bp, 36 predicted proteins | sample 9134171 | NCBI WGS metagenome assembly JAEEGF01 (sample SAMN16246542, study PRJNA631951) | gut metagenome | biome: gut microbiome; feature: rumen; material: AP-attached | host: Bos | place: Iran: Karaj | collected 2018-10 | reverse complement strand
TTCACGCCTATGATACTGCTATACCAAGTGGGAAAGTGGGTAGCCGCCAACTTCAAAAGCCTTCAGAGCAAGCTCTGGAGGCTTTTTTTTGTTGGCGGCTATGCCGCTGTTTTTACGCCACTTCGTGGCGATTAGCTCCCTCCGGTCGCGGCGGCCTTACTACCCGCCACTCGCTGTTTCTTTATTTGTCTTTGAGGAGTTCCGGACGGAGTCGCTTGGTACGGTCTATTGCCTGTTCATCAAGCCATTTGGAGATTTTCTCATGGTCTCCGCAAAGAAGTATTTCCGGAACCTTCCAGCCTTTGAAATCTGCAGGGCGGGTGTATACCGGAGGAGAGAGGAGAGAGTTCTGGAAACTGTCGCTGAGAGCGGATGTTTCGTCAGAAAGAGCTCCCGGAAGTAGTCTTACGATAGTGTCGGTAATTGCCGCCGCGGCAATTTCTCCGCCGCTGAGCACATAGTTTCCTATGGAGATTTCCTTTGTGATCAGATGCTCTCTGATTCTCTGGTCAATGCCCTTGTAATGACCGCACAGGATGATGATGTTTTTCATCAGACTCATCCTGTTGGCCATAGGCTGGTCGAAGAGTTCCCCGTCTGGGGACATATAGATTATTTCGTCGTATTTCCTCTGTCTGGTGAGCTTCTTTATAATCTTGTAGACAGGCTCTACCATCATAACCATGCCAGCACTTCCGCCATAGCTGTAATCGTCTGTTTTCTTGTGCTTTCCTGAAGCATAATCTCTCAAATCGTGGATGAAGATGGAAACGATTCCCTTTTCTTTTGCACGCTTGACTATGGAATAGTCCAGGGGGCTTTCAAGAAGCTGCGGAACGCAGCTGATTATATCTATCCGGAGCGACCCTTTTTTACGGATCTGTCTTTTGGCGGTTTGAGGCATTGGCTGTTTCATTTTCTTGCAGATACAAAGATAGCGTTTTGAGAGCTATGTATTGCATATTTTTAGTATATTTGTCGTCCATCAAATTTTTAATATAGACCCCATGGAAGAGAACACCACCGCTTTGAACGATCAGCAGGAAGTTGAGGCAAAGCAGGAATTGACACAGGCCGGTTCCCAGGAACCTGACCTTGAGAATCTGAAAGTTGAAGAAGGAGAGATTGACTTGGCAGACAAGTCTTTGAATGAGATTCTTTCTTTGTTCGGCCAGATGATCGATGAAGGAGAACAGCAGAAACTGTACAAATATGCAGAGCCCATAAAGGCCGCATTCTACAAAGTTTTGCGCAAGGAGAAGATTGCTTCAGGCAATTTTGTGGAAGTTGGCAAGGAGCCGCAGGATAATCCTTTTGAAGAGGTGGAGAAAGCTTTCAAGGATATGTATGCCCGCTACAAGTCTTCAAGGGCTAATTTCAATCAGGAACTTCAGGCTCATAAGGAAGAGAATCTTGCTGAGAAACAGGCTATCATAGATGCTATCAATGGCCTTATGGAAAAGGCGGAGGATATGAATCACACCATGCCTGCCTTCCGTGAACTTCAGGCAAGATGGAAGGCTGCCGGAAATGTTCCTCAGGAGAAAGCCCGCGAAATCTGGGACCAGTATAACCGCTCTGTAGAGAGATTCTACGATTTCCTCAAGATAAACAAGGAGTTCCGCGATCTGGACTTCAAGAAGAACCTCGAACTCAAGACCGACCTTTGCCAGAAGGCTGAACTTCTGGTTGAGGACAAGGATCCGGTAAGAGCATTTAACGAACTGCAGAAACTCCATGAGGAGTGGAAGGAAATCGGTCCGGTTTCCAAGGAGCAGAGAGAGGAAATCTGGGAGAGATTCAAGACTGCTACATCCAAGATTAACAAGAGGCATCAGAACTTTTTCACCAACCTCAAGGAGGAGCAGAAAGCCAATCTCAAGGCTAAGACAGAACTCTGCGAACTTGCAGAGGAGATAGCAAATAATCAGGCAGTTGAGTCGAATCAGTGGAACTCTCTTTCTAAGAAAATGGAGAATCTCCAGGCTAGGTGGAAATCCATCGGTTTCGCTTCCAAGAAGGATAACCAGAAGATTTACGAAAGATTCCGTGCAGCCTGCGACAAGTTCTACAATTCCAAGAGGGAATTCTATTCCAAGTTCAAGGATGTGATGCAGGAGAATCTCCGCAAGAAAGAGGATCTTTGCGAGCAGGCAGAGAAAATCAAGGACAGCGAGGATTGGAAGAAGGCTACGGACCAGCTGATCAATCTCCAGAATGTATGGAAGACAATTGGTCCGGTTGCCCGCAAACAGTCAGATGCAGTCTGGAAGAGATTCCGTGCAGCATGTGACGAGTTCTTTGCCAGGAAGGCAAAGCATTTCGGAGACGAGGGTGAGAAATTTGAGGAGAATCTCAAGGCAAAGAAGGCTGTTATCGAGGAGATTAAGGCTTATCAGCCTAAGGGCGGAGATGCTGACAAGGATGCTCTGAACGAGTTCATCTCCAAGTGGAATTCCATCGGATTCGTTCCGTTCAAGGAGAAAGAAAACCTCCAGAAAGAGTATGATGCCGCCCTTAATCTTCACTTTGCCGATATCCGTGACCTTGATGCAGAGAAGAAGATGGGAAGAATCCGCCGTCTGATTTCAGATGCCAAGAATCCAGGAAAGAGTGACCGTGGAATACGTACTGAAAGAGAGAAACTTCTCAACAAGTTCCGTAAGCTGGAAACCGATATCGCAACCCTGGAAAACAATATGGGATTCTTTGCAAAGAGCAAGAATGCGGACAAGCTTATAGAAGATATTAAATCCAAGATCGCTGCCGGCAAGGAAGAGCTTAAGTCTCTGGAGCAGAAGATCAAGATGATTGATAAAGAGTTTTAGAAATGCAGAAGAACACTGTCTTGGGGTTTGTCCTGATCGGACTGATCCTAATAGGTTTCAGTTGGTATAATTCATATAACTACAAAAAACAGGCGAGAGAGGCCTTTTTGAAGGATTCCCTGGCAAGGGTGGAGGCACTGACCAACCCTAGGATTGCCGATTCTATCAGAGTTGCGGACTCCATCCGCAATGCGGCGCTGGGTATTGTGGAGCCGGCAAAGGCAGACTCTTCCTCTGCACAAGCAGCTCTTCCGGCAGATTCTCTCCAGCAAGAGGCTGCGTTTTTCTCAGACTCTCTCCTCGAGTCAGCAAGAGTTTCGGAAGGGGAACTTTACACTCTTGAAAACGAGAAACTTAAAATAACATTTTCCTCGAAGGGAGCACAGATAAGGGAAGCACTTGTCAAAGAGTATTACACCTATGACAGTTCTGCCCTTTATATGGTCAAGGAGAATTACTCCGAGATGTCCCTCCTGTTTTTCACATCGCAGAGGATAAATACTGCCGAGCTTAATTTCAGCCTCAAGGAGCAGACGGACTCATCCCTTACCTTCAGCCTTCCTTTCTCAGGAGGCTCTTCACTGGATTTTGTCTATACATTGCCGAAAAACAGCTATATGCTGGATTTCAACATCGTGACTAAAAATCTGGCGTCGCAGATGAGCAATAACGCGAGCCTGTTTGACCTGAACTGGAACCTCAGGGTACCGCGGCTGGAGAAGGGCTTTGACAATGAGAAGAACTATTCTACAGTAAACTACAAGTTCCCGGATGACAAGTCTGTGGAGGATCTGGGAATGAGGAAGAACGATAGCGAGAAAAAGATTCCTACAAAGGTTTCCTGGTTTGCTTTCCACCAGCAGTTCTTCTCAGCGATAATGCTCTGCGATGACAGTTTTTCTTCCGGAAATCTGGCATATAAGTTCCTTGCTCCTGATAATCCTGAAAAAGCTTTGTTCGACTGCAGTGCATCCATGCAGATGGATTACGGCAGGGGAGAAGATGTGAACATTCCTCTTCACCTGTATATAGGTCCTAACCTCTACAAGACTCTGAAGAGCTACGGTAACGGATTCGAGAAGATAATCCCGATGGGCGGAAGTATCATCGGATGGATAAACAGGGTAGTGATAATCAATACGTTTGATTTCCTGCGCCGTTTCATTTCCAACTATGGAATCATCATCCTGATAATGACCTTGCTGATTAAGCTGGTGCTTTCTCCTCTTACCTACAAGTCTTATCTTTCATCAGCGAAGATGAGGGTTCTCAAGCCTGAAATCGAGAAGATAAACAAGAAATATCCAAGGAAGGAGGATGCTCTCAAGAAACAGCAGGAGACAATGGCCCTATACCGGAAGACGGGCGTTAACATGATGGGAGGATGCCTTCCTATGCTACTTCAGATTCCTATCCTGTTTGCGATGTTCCGATTCTTCCCTGTATCATTCGAGCTCAGGCAGCATCCTTTCCTGTGGGCCGAGGATTTGAGCGGATATGACTCCATACTGGATCTGGGATTCAATATTCCTATGTACGGTAACCACGTGAGCCTCTTCGCCCTCCTTATGGCAATATCGATGTACCTGTTCTCCAAGATGAACATGCAGCAGATGCCGGATACCGGCAGCATGCCTGGTATGAAGGGAATGCAGCTTTATTTCATGCCGATATTCATGCTGGTCCTCTGTAACAATTTCTCCGCTGGACTTAGCTATTACTATATGCTTTCCAACTTCATCTCCATCGGTCAGAACTGGGCGATCCGCAAATATGCCGTTGATGAGGAGAAACTTTATCAGCAGCTTAAGAGCAAGGCTGAAAGCAATAGTGCAAAACCACAGAAAAAATCAAAATGGCGCGAAAGGATGGAGCAGATGATGAAGGAGCAGGAGAGGCTTCAGCGCGAAAGACAAAAGAGAAAATGAGCATTAAGGAAGAATTATCCCAACTGAGAAAAGAACTGGCTCCTTCCGGAGCAAGACTGGCCCTGGTATCCAAATTCCAGAGCAACGAGAAGATAATGGAAGCCTATGAGGCCGGCCAACGTATATTTGCTGAAAGCCGCCCGCAGGAACTCGAGCAGAAAGCCGCCAGCCTTCCAGACGATATCCAGTGGCATTTCATCGGACATCTCCAGTCCAACAAGATAAAGATGGTGGTTCCGCACGCCAGCCTGATCCATTCCGTGGATTCGGAGAAACTTCTCTATGAGATTGAGGATTACTGCATTAAAAACGGTTGCACAGCCAAGGTCCTTCTAGAAATGCATATTGCACAAGAGGAAACCAAGCAGGGCTTTTCCATGCAGGAATGTGAAGATCTCCTGGAAAGGATAATGAAGGAACCTCTGAAGTGCGTAACTATCTGCGGTCTTATGGGGATGGCTACCCTTACTGACGACAACATCCAGGTCCAGAAGGAATTCACCCTTCTTTACAGTTTCTTTGCAAGAATGAAACAGCGCCACCTGGAGATGGGTGAGTTCCGCGAACTCTCAATGGGCATGAGCCAGGATTACCTTTATGCTCTGCGATTGGGAAGCACGATAGTCAGGATAGGTACGAAAGTATTCGGGGAAAGGCAGTAAAGTCTCCCTAGATTTCAATGTCACATTCGAACACCAGCGTTGCGGGACCTGTAAGATAGATCTCGCTGAACGACTTTTTCTCAGGGTCGAACAGAGCCTTGACACTGAGATTTCCTCCGCGAGCCTTAAGATTGTAGCTGAAGGCGTTGCCTTTAACGGTGTGAGGTTTGATCTTTGAGGCATAAGCCGCGATAGCTGAAGCGGTAGCGCCTGTGCCGCAGGCGAAAGTTTCGGCTTCCACCCCCCTTTCCCAGGTCCTTATCTTTAGGAAAGACGGACATACTTCCACAAAGTTCACATTTGTTCCACCCTCAAAATAATACCTCCAGTATTTGCCCTTGGTTTCGACCGGGTAATTGTCCACATCCTTTACGAATTCCACGTAATGAGGGCTTCCGGTGTCCAGGAACCAGGACTTTCGCCCGAACTTAGGGCAGGTGGCAACGTCACTCATCTTAAGCTTAACTTTCCACTCCCTGTCTTTCCTGGAAATGATCTCGGAATTGTGATAGCCGTCTATGGCCTCGAATTCCAGTTTCTTGATGCCCAGATAGTCTGCGAACGCGGATATGCATCTTCCGCCATTTCCGCACATCGATCCTTCTTTTCCGTCGGCGTTGAAATACCTCATGGAGAAATCGTATTTGCGGCTTTTGCCCAGAAGCATCATTCCGTCAGACCCAACTCCGAAACGCCTGTCGCAGAGCCTGTTAATCTGTTTTGTCGTCAGACGGATGTTTCCTTTTCGGTTATCTATGCAGACAAAATCGTTGCCTGCTCCCTGGAATTTGTAAACGTGAAGTTTCATATTGTTTATGACTCTTTAAGTTTTCCGTATTCTTCAACCATGGCCTCTGCCACCGCCCTGGATGCTCCTCCGCCTCCGAGAAGCTTATGGACTTCGGCGTAATCGGCTTTCATGGCTTGAATGTATTGCGTGTCTTCAAGCAGTTTGCGGAGCTCCGCGGAAATATTCTCCAAGTTAGCCTCGTGCTGGATGAATTCCTTGAAAATCAACTTGTCCAGAATAAGATTAGCCAGGCTTATATATTTTATGCCCTTTATGAGCTGCTTGGCGATTATATAAGAGATCTCGCTGCCGAGATAACTTACCATCTGGGGCACTCCGATGAGGGCTGCCTCAAGGGAAGCTGTTCCGGAATTCACTATTGCCGCCTGCGAATTCTTCATGATAGGGTATGTCTGCCCGTAAACTGCAGGAAGAGAGATTTCAGACGGGTCTATGCCATTCTTGGCGCAATACTTCTTTATGAGTTTGCTGTAGAACTCTTCCGGTATGGAAGGAGCTGCGGCGAGGATGAACTTATAGGAAGGGAATGCCCTAACCGTATCCAGCATGACAGGAAGCTGGTAGGAAATCTCAGTCCGCCGGCTTCCGGCGAGCAGAGCTATGAACTTGTCGTTTGTGGAATAATCATTTCCGGTAATTTCAGACAGGCGGCCCACAAAAGTTTGCCTGTCTTCCTTCATATACTTGTTGCTTTCTATGCTGTCCAACAGAGGATTGCCGCGGTATATGGCATCTATCTGCCACCTGTTTTTGAAATATTCGATCTCGAAAGGGAATATGATGAACAGGCGGTCTACATACTTTTTAAGCCTCTTGCCCCTGCTTTCTTTCCAGGCCCAGATCTTAGGGGCTATATAATAGAAGACCTTGAAACCTCTTTTCTTGGCGAATTTGGCTATCCTGAAATTGAATCCGGGATAATCTATCAGAACCACCACATCGGGATTAAAATCCAGGATATCCTTGTGGCATTTCCTGAAATTGCGGAAAATCTTTCCGATCTTCATCAATACCTCGAAAAAGCCCATTACCGCCGTATCCTTGTAATGGCTCACAAGTTCTCCGCCGGCCTCTTTCATAAGGTCTCCGCCCCAGCACCTTATCTGGCACTGAGGATCAGCCTGTTTCAGCCCTTTAATCAGATTTGAACCGTGAAGATCTCCGGAAGCCTCTCCGGCTATGATGAAGTATTTCATAAGATCAGAATTTCCACAGTTTTTGCAATCGGTTCTTTTCAGCGTAAGAGGTAGAATCCACAAGATGCGGCACAATGGTTATGTAGCCTTTGTCTATAAGGGTATGGTCTCCTTCGAGATCTTCCGCCTTGTCCAGGAACTCTCCGCAAATCCAGTAGAAAGGTTCGCCGTGAGGTGTGGTATAGCTTTCAAATTCATTGATCCACATTCCGTCACCCTGATGGGCGAACTTTATACCCTTGATCTTTTCCAGAGGAATGTCGGGGAAGTTGATATTAAGATATACACCTCTGTGAGGTGGATTTGCCAAAAAATTCTCAACGATTTTGTGAAACCATTCCTTGACTGCGGTAAAGTCTGCATCGGGATCGTGAGTGTTCACCGACAGGGCAATGGCCGGAACTTCATAGATTGCGGCCTCGGCGGTGGCTCCAAGGGTTCCTGAATACACAGCTGCGGTGGAGGCGTTGGATCCGTGGTTGATTCCCGAGAACATAAGGTCAGGTTTATTCTCCCTGCTGAAGAATCTGTTCATCGCCATTTTCACACAATCAGCCGGAGTTCCTGTGAAACTATATATGGATATCCTGTTCCCCGATGAAGTCATTCTTTCATCTTCTTGGTTGAGAAACAACGGTTTACCCATACTTAGAGCTGCGCTCATGCCGCTTTGGGCATACTTGGGGGCAACAGCCGTGACATTGCCTATAGTCGCACAAAGGGAAACCAGTGTGTTGAATCCTTTGGATATGTAAGAATCGTCGTTGGTTATAAGAATTTCCATTTTTTTCTCCATAATGAGACAAAGTTAGATAAAATGCGCAAAAAGTTGTAAATTTGCCGGGTTGAAAATTCAAACATAATAATTACAGATATGAGTAAAATTAAAGTAGGTATCAACGGTTTCGGCCGTATCGGCCGCCTGGTATTCAGGGCCGCTCAGGAAAGGGATGACATTGAGATAGTTGGAATCAACGATCTTCTAGATGTAGATTACATGGCTTACATGCTCAAGTACGATACCATGCACGGACAGTTCAACGGAACCATCGAGGTTGTTGAGGGTGCATTGGTTGTTAACGGCAAGAAGATCAGGGTTACCGCAGAGATGGATCCTGCAAACCTCAAGTGGAACGAGGTTGGAGCAGAGTATGTAGTAGAGTCAACCGGTCTCTTCCTGACCAGGGAGAAGGCTGAGGCCCACATCAAGGCAGGTGCCAAGAGAGTTGTTATGAGCGCTCCTTCAAAGGATGATACTCCAATGTTCGTATGCGGTGTCAATTCAGACACTTACGCTGGACAGGACATCGTTTCCAACGCATCCTGCACCACCAACTGCCTTGCTCCTGTAGTTAAGGTTCTCAACGACAACTGGGGAATTAAGGAAGGTCTTATGACCACCGTTCACTCAGCAACTGCAACCCAGAAGACCGTAGACGGCCCTTCAAAGAAGGACTGGAGAGGCGGACGTGCAGCCGGAGGAAACATCATTCCTTCATCAACCGGTGCTGCCAAGGCCGTAGGAAAGGTTATTCCTTCACTCAACGGCAAACTTACAGGAATGTCAATGAGAGTTCCGACTCTGGACGTTTCTGTAGTTGACCTTACCGTTAACCTCGAAAAGCCTGCAGCTTACGAGGAGATCTGCGCAGCCATGAAGAAGGCTTCCGAGGGCGAACTCAAGGGAATTCTCGGATACACTGAGGATGCAGTCGTTTCTTCAGACTTCCTCGGCGACAAGCGCACTTCCATCTTTGACGCAAAGGCCGGTATCCAGATCACCCCTACATTCGTAAAGGTGGTTTCCTGGTACGACAACGAGGTTGGTTATTCCAACAAGGTTCTCGACCTTATCAAGGTTATGAGCGCCAAGTAAAATCGCCTGCTGCGAAAGACAAAGGGAGGATGTTTCGGCATATCCTCCCTTTTTTATAACTTTGCAGGACTATATTGTTTGGCAATGCTGCTTAAAAAGAAAATATCAATCGGTTTTGTGATACTGGGTTTCATTCTTCTTCTCAGCAGTCTGATCGCGATATTCGAGTTCATCACGATGAGAAGAACCATAGAAAAGTTCGTAACGGACGATATTATCAGTATCAATACCACTCGACGTCTCCTGGACTTGGCAGATGACTATAACTTCCAATTGCTCAGTACGATGGGAGATTCAACCTATACGGATGTGAATACTATGCCGACCATCGGTGAGGACGATAAGTTCATAGATGCCCTCAAGAGCATCCGTGATAATTTTACCACCGTGGGAGAAAGGGATATGGCAGATTCCATCCGTTACGCATATGTATCCTACGCACATATGCTTGAAGAGGCCAAGGGTGTGTGGAACCTTCCGCGCTACCAGCAGAAGAAAGACTGGTATTTCGAAAGGATGTATCCGGTATATTCCAAGCTGAGGGTTTATATCAAGGACCTTAACATGTCTTCGCAGAAGGCTCTGAAAGAGAACTCTGATCGTCTTTCGGAAGGTTTCTACCGCAGTCTGATGCCGTGCGTGGTTGCCGTGGGAATAGGAATCCTTCTGCTTTTCCTTTTCAATTATTTCCTGAATTTCTATTTCTTCGATCCGGTTATAAAAATCAACAGGGCTCTCCGTAACTACAAGCTGACACGCAAGACCTACGATGTCAACATGGATTCCGACGACGAGATAGAAGAGCTTAACGAGAACGTAAAGGACATTGTAAGGGAACATAAGAACCTTACAAAGAACCAATAATACGTTAGCACAATGAATATCAATTACATATCGAGAAATGTCGGATTGGCGCTGGTATTCAACGCAGCCTTCATGTTCCTGAGCGTACTGGTATCTTTGTGCTATGGAATGGATGGTTCCTTTTCTCCTTTGCTGCTTAGCGGGGTAATAACTATTGCCGTAGGAGCTTTCCCTCTGGTTTTTGTCAGGAAAACCGGAAGCATAACAGTCAAGGAGGGTTTCTTCACAATTGTCTTCACCTGGTTCCTGGTATGCGTGTTCGGGGCCTTGCCGTATATTCTTTGGGGTGGGGATTTTTCTGTCATAGATGCCTGGTTCGAGAGCGTGAGCGGCTATACTACAACAGGATGCACTTCTCTCAGCGATGTTGAGAGCCTGCCTCACGGCCTGCTCTTCTGGAGAAGCAGCACCCATTATCTGGGAGGCTTGGGAGTAGTTGTCTTCATGATACTTGTGCTTCCTTATGCCAGAGCCACTTTCGGTCTGAGACTCAGTTCAATGGAGATGGGATCCCTCTCCAAGCAGAACTATAAGTTCAAAGTTGCGGAGACTGCCAAAATCATCATTTCGGTTTATGTGGCTCTTACCCTGTTACAGACAATCTGTCTTGTATTGGCCGGAATGGGATTTTTCGATGCCCTTAACCACTCGATGAGCATTTCCGCAACCGGTGGTTTCAGCACAAAGAACAATTCGGCTGCGGCATTCAATTCTCCTGCCATCGAGATAATAATGATTGTGTTCATGTATCTTTCCGGACTTCATTTCGGACTGATATATCTGTCTTTCAGCCACCGTTCCCTTAAGATTTTCAAAGATCCTGTAATCAAGTTCTACACTTTCGTGCTGATAGGTTCTGTAGCTGTCACGACTTTCAGCCTTCTGGCTGGAGGAACCGAGAAGAATTTCCTTACCGCGTTAAGGCACAGCGCTTTTATGAACGTGTCAGCGGCCAGTACCACGGGATTTGCCAATGCAGATACCCAGCATTGGCCGGTTGCGGCTATTCTGATATTCTTCTATCTGGCATTCCAGGGAGCCTGCAGCGGTTCGACTACAGGAGGTGCCAAGGTAGACCGTATATGCGTTAGTTTCAGTTCATTGAAGGCAAGGCTGAAGCGCCAGCTCCATATGAACGCCGTTATTAAGCCAAGGATGGGAAACAGAGTGCTGGATGCGGATCTTACAGGTGAGACAAACCTCTTCCTGGTGTTCTTCAGCTCCATCATTTTCGTTGGTGCCATATTGCTTTCAGCAACTGGGCTGGACCTGAAGACAGCCGTGACAACCTCACTTGCCTGCACCGCGAACACCGGTCTTACCTTCAGCAGTTTAAGCTCTTTCGGCAATTATGAGAGCTTCCCTGTCGTGAGCAAGATTATCTTTACGATAGAGATGTTCCTTGGTCGTCTTGAAATCTATCCTGTACTGGCATTCCTTGTAATCAAAAGGTGGAAGTGATGGGAATGGCTGAGTTTCTCTCCGGCAAAATGGAGGAAAGGCTTGCCATGGAGCCTACCTGTGGGCAGAAGGAATTATTCTTCAAACTCGGACAATTTCTGACCGGCAATGCTGATGAACGTTTTCTGATGATGGTTTCCGGCTATGCCGGCACCGGAAAGACTTCTGCGATAGCTGCATGCATTTCCGTTCTCAAGACCCTGGGAATGAAATATGTGCTCCTGGCACCAACAGGACGCTCGGCTAAGGTTCTGGCCGGTTTCACTGGAGAGAAGGCCAGCACCATACACCGTCATATCTACAGGATGAAATCCCAGAGCGATCCGATGGGAGCTTTCTCCCTGAATTTCAACAAGGCAAAGGATACCGTCTATTTTGTGGACGAGGTTTCCCTGATTTCCACAGGTGACGGTTCCGACTCGATTTTCGGCAGCGGAAATCTACTGGACGACCTGCTGGAGTTTGTCCGGCAGTCGTCTTCCAACCGACTGGTACTCATCGGCGATCCTGCCCAGCTGCCTCCTGTGGGACTGGATGTGAGCCCGGCTCTGGATCTGGACTATATGAAACGTTATTGCCCTAAGATTGATACGGTGATCCTGAGGGATGTAGTCCGTCAGGCTGAAGGCAGCGGGATTCTGGTAAACGCCACATCCTTGAGGCAGCAGATAACGGACGGCGATATCGACCCTCCGTTTTTTGATGTTTCTTCTTTTACGGATATTGCGGCAGTTACAGGGGCAACTCTGATAGAAGACCTCCAGGATGCTGTTTCAAGATACGGGAACGAGGAGGTTGTAGTGCTTTGCAGAAGCAATCAGAGGGCTAATCGCTACAACCTTGGAATAAGGTCCCAGGTGCTTTTCCTGGAAGAAAAGCTCTGCAGGGGAGACCGACTTATGGTAGTGAAAAACTGCTATAAGTTTGATGGGGGCGACGAGAACTTTGACTTCATCGCCAACGGTGATATGGCAAAACTGGTGAGCATTTCCAACTATCAGGAAAGATATGGCCTTCACTTTGCCGACGCAACTCTGGCTTTCCCCGATTACAACGACTGCGAGGTGGATGCCAAGGTTATACTCGATACACTGGATAGCAAGACAGCCGCTTTGGACAGGGATGCCCAGACCGCCCTTTTTGAAGGAGTCCTTGCTGATTATGAGGGAATAACCCCCAAGAAAAAACGCTTCCAGTGTGTCCGGGAAGATCCTTATTACAATGCTCTCCAGATAAAGTATTCATCAGCGATTACAGGCCACAAGAGCCAGGGCGGCCAGTGGAGGTGCGTTTTCATAGACAACATCCTCTGGAAGGACGAGATTACCATCGACGACAAGAAATGGCTTTATACCGCCCTTACCCGTGCCCAGGAAATGGTTTATTTGGTTAACTTTGACAAGAAATACCTGAAATAACACAAGACATATATGAAAAGAATAATCCTTGCACTCTCCGCACTGCTTGTTTGCTTGAGCGTTTCCGCCCAGAAGAAGAACTTTACTCTGGAGCAGATTGCAAATGACAAATTCCCGAATGTCGAGAAATACTTGTTGCCTCCGGTCTGGGAATCCGGCGATATCCTCCAGGTAAGTACAATGGAATTTGGAGTCCTCAAGCGTGAAAGAAAGTTCTACAATGTGAAGACAGGAGCTTTCGAAGAGAATTACAAACCTCAGGAAAGCCCTCAGGAATCTCAAAACGATATCAGGGAAGACGCCAAAAAAGCCAATAAACTGATCAAGGGCGACGGAATGATTGCCAATCCTACCTACAGCCCGGATGGCAAACTTATGGCCTTCACCAATAACGGAGATCTTTATGTGTTTGACAAAGAGGGAAATAAGGTAAAGAGAATCACGACCGACGGAAATGCCGTGATTCTCAACGGACGCGCTTCCTGGGTTTACTTTGAGGAAATCCTGGGACGCTCTTCACAGTATAAGGCTTTCTGGTGGAGCCCGGACAGCAGGACAATAGCCTTCTACCGCTTTGACGACAGCCAGGTTCCTATGTTCCCGATCTATGATCCTTCCAAGGCCAAGGACCAGATTCTGGAAAGCCATTATCCTATGAGCGGCGAGAAGAATCCTGAGGTAAGGATAGGGTTCGCCGATGTCCAGACGGGAAGTATCGTATGGGCTGACTTCAACGAGAAGGAAGACCAGTACTTTGGCATACCATTCTGGAATTCAGAATCTTCACGCTTTATCGTTCCGTGGATGCCAAGAGTTCAGCAGGATCTGGTATTCTACTCTGTAGACCCTAAGGACGGAAGCAAGGAGTCTATTTACAAGGAGCATCAGGACACCTGGATCGACTGGCCTGAGCAGATGCTCTTCGACCAGAACGGCCTGTATATGGTAAGGGATTTCACCATGTGGGAGCAGATCTACTACCTCTCATTTGACGGAAAGACACAGAAGTGCCTGACAGACGGCCGCAACTGGGATATCAAGCTCCTGAAGATAGACCCTAAGAAGCAGGAGCTCTATTTTACCTCCAAGAAGGAAATAAGCACTCGCGTGGATATCTACAAGGTGTCTATAAAGAAGGCCAAGACTACGAGAATCTCCACCGGGGACTATTCTTACAAGTCTCTGCAGCTCAGCGATGATTTCAAGTATATGGCAGCCATTTGCAGCAATGCCAGGACACCTAACAAGGTTGTCGTTCTCCCGACTGACGGCAGCGGAAAGATGACTGTTCTTGCAGACGCCAAGGGGAAAGACTACGACTCCTACAATATCGCTCTTCCGGAGATGGTCTATATCACCACTCCTGACGGCTATACGATCCCGGGCAAGATCACCCTTCCTCTGAACTTTGATCCTCAGAAGAAATATCCTGTCATCATCTATATGTATGGCGGACCTAACACTCCGGTCGTGGCCGACAGCTGGAGCATAATCTCATCTTCCAACCAGTGGTGGGCTAACCAGGACGTTATCCAGTTCTCGATGGATCACCGCGGAAGCGGCCATTGCGGAAAGGAGGGCTGCAACTTCATGTACCGCAACTTCTTCTCTATCGAGCTCAAGGACTTCATAGAGTGGGCCAAATACCTCAGGAGCCTTCCTTACGTGGATGCCGACAAGATCGGAATCTACGGCTTCTCTTACGGCGGAAGCATGGCAACTCTCTGCGTGACAGAAGGATGTGAATACTTCAAGTACGGAATTGCCGGCGGTGGAGTGTATGACTATATGCTTTACGACACCCATTACACCGAGAGGTTTATGGATACTCCGCAGCGTAATCCTGAAGGCTTCAAGCGCACCATCATGGCAGACAGGATAAGAAAGTCCGGCTACAAGGGAGATGCCACCAACTACCTGATGCTCACCCACGGAGCCGCAGATGATAACGTCCATATCCAGAACACAATGAGCCTGGTTCTGGAACTCCAGAAGATGGGCCGGCAGTTTGACCTTATGATCTATCCTAGACAGCTTCACGGATATCGCGGAGCACAGGGAGCCTTCTCAGACTTCAACGACTACCGCTTCTGGTACCGCCATCTGTTTGGAAAAGAGGTTCCTAAGGAACTCTCTGACGCATACTCGAAATAGTCAGCTTCCCAGAAACAGCACGACCTGCCTGAGGACTTCAATAATCGCTGAGGAGATTTCAGAGATCACTCCTCCGATGGCAGGTATGCCGCCCAAAAGGGCAGAGGCCGCGCTCCCATAGACGGACAGTGTTACAAGTGGAGCGCTGACAATATTGGAAATCAGGAAATTCCCGCTTACTCTCCCAAAATACAGGAGGATGAGCGGGAATGTCGCTATCTGGCAGGTCATTGTGATTCCCATAAGGCGGGCTCCCGACGCCGCAATCCTTCTCCCGATGCTCTGTCTGGACCCGAACACTTTCCTGATGCTTTCTTCAACCGCCGGATAAAGGAAGACGATTCCGGCAACAGCCGCGAATGACAGCTGGAAGCCAATCATCTCCACCGCCATAGGATTGAATAGGGCAATCACGAATGCCGCAATCAGAAGTGGTCCTGTCCTGTCGTTGCCCTGGCAAAGCAAATCGGCTGTCTTCCAGACGGCTATCATAATGCAGGCTCTGCTCACGGAAGGGGAGAGGCCGGTAATAACGGCATAGAAAAAGATTATCGCGATACTCAGGGTGAAAGAAAAGACCTTTGTCCTGTAATTCCATCTGAAGGCGGCGGTGAGTAAGCAGATGATGCTCCAGATTATTCCCACGTGCATTCCGGAAAGCGCCAGGGCATGGCTGATTCCTGCATTGCGGAATGCGGTCTTGATTTCAGAGTCCAGTCCGCTTCTGTCTCCCAGCAGAAGGGCTGCCGCTATTCCTTTAGATGATTCTCCTTCCAGCCTTTCAGATAGTTTCCCGGATATGTGATTCCTTACCTGAAGTGCTTTATGTTCAATGATTTGTTCGGTATGGGAAACTCTGTCCGAGTAGATAGCCCTTCTTTGTGCTCCAAGAATGAAAAAGCCTGCGCAGCTTAACAGGATAAAGACAAAAGCTCTCTTTCTGCACAGGTAAATGATTCCAATAATAGGTATTATGACAAAAGAAAAATCCAGTCTGGCAAAGAATCCGCCGGATACCGTGCCAAGAAGGAAACTCAATGTTATCGCCACTCCCAACCGCCTCAAAACCATCACTTAGCCTTCCAATTTCTTCATGAATTTTTCAGGATCGATTATGAATCTCGAGTGGGTGCCTTTTCCGATTTCTCCTTTGCTGTCATAGGCCGTTACCTTGAAGAGGACAGCCCTGCGGTCTATGTTTTCAACTTCCGCTTCCGCCCAAACCTCGGTTCCCGGAAGGCAGGCCCTTAGATGTTGGATATTGACACCAGTTCCCACGCTTGCCAGCCCCAGTTTCTTAAGAAGAAGGAAAGAGGCTTCTTCCATCATTGCAATCATAGAGGGCGTGGAGAAAACTCCCATGGCTCCAGTTCCTGCTGCTGCGGCGGTATTCTGGTCTGTAACCAGGCGCCGTGCAATATTCTTCATTCCTATCTTAAGATCTTCAATCATATCCGTACGATTTTTGTTTCAGTTACAAATATAGAAAAACAGAAAAAGATTGCTAACTTTGAATTGTACTAAAAAACATCAAGTTATGAAAAAGACATTATTTCTCCTTATGGCAGCATTGCTGATATGCAGCACATTATCTGCACAGAAAACTTATCCGAAAGAATGGGATGCCTATGAAGAGTGGGATTATCAGCTCAAATTCAAGGGGCAGAATCCTACAATCGTCGATTTCGTCAACAACTTTTTGTCAGAACCTGAGGATGAACTGTACGGAAAACTGAGCGAGATGTGGGAGAAAAACCGCAAAGGCAAGCCTCAGGATAAAGGTGACACTGTAATTGTGGATATCCGCAACGGTTATGTCTGCTTCAAGGAACATACAGACGACGAGTATTCAAAGACCTATGCCAAAACTGAAATCTGCTACTGGAACTGCTCGGACGGAAAGCACAAGGTGGTGGCTTTCTCCCACGATCTGTGGTCCGACGGCAGGTGGGTAGAGGGGCAATATAGCGGACTTACTTTCTTTGTGTACAATAACGCCAAGCGCCGTATGACTATGGCTTCCAACACAGGAGAAGAACTGGGTGTAGTCGTCAAGACCGGAAGGGAAGGAGAGATAAGCGGTTATGACTCCTCTACCAAGATGTATTTTGCGGAACTGGACGGCAAGAGGACAAACATGACGGAGGAAGAGTATAACAAGTTCGTTGACGAGCGTCCTGTCGTTACAATTTCCCTTCCAAGGACAGGCAAGACTTTGAAGGCCATTATCAACACTCCTTCAACCCGCAAGGAAGTTCTCTTCCAGTGGGACGGAATGTATTTCCATCCTGCAAAGTAAGGTCTAGAAGTTTATTCCGGCTCCCGCTCCCACAAAGGTGCCTGGACGGAAAGACTGCTCTCTGCGATCATCCCGCGGAGAGCTTTTTCTTTTTGCCTTGATGATGAAAGAGTCAACCGTTTCCTTTCTCTGGTTATAGACGGTTACCTTCATCTGGCGTTTGCCCACCTCGATATTGGCTCCGCAGCACAGCTCGTCATTCTTGATGTCCAGCACTTTCTCGTGTATTCCGTCTCCTTCTGCCACGGAGTCATCCAGAGCCCTTCTCTTGTCTCCGCTGGATCCCATATCCAGATACCAGGTTCCGTCTATCCTGCGGGTTCTGGAATAGATGTGGTCGTGTCCGCTCAGGACCAGGTCCACGCCGCATTTCTTGAAAACAGGGGCCCACTGCGGCCTTAGCCGGGCAGCTACAACCGAGTCTATCTTGCTTGAGCCATATATTGATTTATGCTCATACACAACAAGATACTGATATGTTCCCTTAAGCGATCCGACAGTCTTTTCAAACCATTTTACCTGGTCATCGAACCTTGGTCCGGTTGCCACGTTGGAGTTGTTCATGTCCAGTGAAATGAACAGTACATTGTTGTAGCGGAACCAATAGGTGGTGTTGATGCTCATCGGGGCTCCGTTGCCAGGGAACTTGAACAGATGGTTAAAGGTATGTGCCTTGTCATATTGCGGATATTTCCTGCCGCTGTCATCCGCCCAGTATTCGTGGTCTCCCGGGGATGCGGCATAGACAAAATCGCGGAAGACATCATTGTCCAGAAGCCAGTTCCATCCCTCTTCCTTTCCTGCCACGTCCACCATGTCTCCGCTGCAGATAACCAGTGCGGGATGAGCTATCTCTTTCATGCTTTTTATAAGAGGCAGGGTCTCCCTGTTTCCCATGTGCTGGAAATCGGTGAAGGCCACGAAGTTCCATTTACCTCTTTTCCCGGCGGTTACAAAAGAATACACATCTGACTGAACATCATCGGAGACAATCTTGAAGATATACTTCGTGTTTGCTTCAAGTCCGGAGATCTCCGCAGTGCAGACGTAGCGTTCCCTGGTGTAGAATGTTGTTTCCTTTGCAGTCTTCTCTATCCCCTGGGTACTCCATAGAACACTTTCAGGTTTCACCTTTACGGCCTTTCTGAAGGCGATGTCCTTTGCTTTTGTATAAAGCACATAACTGTTCTTGCCAGAGCAGTGGTAATTGACTGTCACTGAGTTTGCCGGATTCTCGCTCACGGTTGTCACAATGTGGTAAATGTCTCCTGCGACAGCATTTGCATCGCTGAGGAAAACAGCCCAGACAAAGCATATTATTCCAACTAAAACTGGCATCCTTTTTTTCATAATCCGGAATTCTATCATTCAAAAATATGAAATCTCTCTAAAATAATTATTCAACGACAAGATTTGTCGTTGATGTGTTTTACCTTTGCATAAAATCAATAGAGAAAGAGAAAATGAATAATAGGGATTACGAAAACGAAGAGTCCGTCTGGTTCGGGCTTAAAGTCATGATCGCCTATACACCCTGGCCGATAATACTGATATTCTCCCTACTGTTTACGGCCTTCCTTTCACATTGGCTTGGATTGACATAACCTTAAATATCAGTATAATGGAACAGTATGAACTTGAAGATATAAACAGGAGATTCAAAAGGAGCATAAAGCGGTTTGCCATTTACTCTATGGTGCTGTTTGCTCTGTCTCTCATGGGTGGTGACTTTGAGAAGAAGGATGCTAAGCCTGTTCATACCGGACCTGTTGACACCAGGATTTACTCCAAGGCCTATGAATCAGCGCCTCACACCAGAACTCTCCCTCCTTTGAACTCTCCAGTAGAAGTAAAGGTTAAAGGCGGGAAAACATACGAAGCCGATGTTGATTTTGAAGAACTTATGGACAAACTTGGAATTGATCCGGAAGACATAAGAGATTACATTGAATAAGTAACATATAAAACATGATGAAAATGAAACTGCACGAAGCTATTGAAACTGTCCTTAAAGAGGCGGGACATTCATTGAGATCCTCTGAAATTGCAAATCGGATAAATAATCTTAAACTTTATCAAAGAGGTGATGGCAATCCCTTACCTTCAAGCCAAATAAATGCCAGGGTAAACAATTATCTTCATCTTTTTATCAAAAATCCGGATGGAACAATTTCACTACGTGGCTATTCCGGTTTTAGAACAGCTCCCAGACCTGTTGAACCAAAGGTTGAAAAATCAGGGTATGCAGATATGGTTAAAGAATCCGTTAGTATTGAATTCGACAAGATTGAGGATTTGAAGAAGGCCGGTTTTTCCGGATTTCTATCAATAGCATTCCTGAAAGGAAATCATTCAATGATTCCGGCTGTTGGAGGGGTATATATGGTTATAAGGAAATCGTCTTCAAAGCCTGGCTTTCTCAAGAAAGGTTCTGGAGGTTTCTTTAAGGATAGGGATCCTAATGTGCCGGTATCTGAACTTGAAAGCAACTGGGTGGAAGGAACTTGCGTTTTGTATATTGGAAAGGCTGGGGGAACTCGAAGTTCATCTACCCTTAACAAAAGGTTGGGGCAATATCTAAGGTTCGGCGACGGTTGCAAGGTTGGGCATTGGGGAGGCCGCTACATCTGGCAGCTGGAAGACCACGATGATCTGCTGCTGTGCTGGAAACCGGTTGTGGATCAGGAGCCGGAAGAATATGAAACTGAGCTCATTGATACATTCCGCAAACAATATGGAAAGCGTCCTTTTGCAAACCTGGCAAAATAAGTTAAGCCGATGAACCGCCTAATTCAACTGAAAAGATTTGTTGCCATAATAGACAAGCTGCAGAGGTGCGGATATGTCTCCAGGGAAGAACTTGTTGACACTGTCAAAGAAAAATGTGACCCTAAAGGAATAGATATCCGCACCCTTCAGCGAGACTTTCACAGTATTTGGGAGTTGTTTGGAATCACAATCAAATATGAAAGAGGAATGGGCTATTATCTGGCAGATCGGGAGGAGATGTCCGGAACAATGACAGATATGCTGTCTGACTTTATGATACTGTACCATCTTGGGCAGGATCCTGATTTGAACGAAGTCATACTTCCAGAGGACAGAACAATGGTTTTCAGCGTAAGCATTGTTGACGTGATGAAGGCTGCAAAAGAATGCCAAAGTGTTGAGTTTGATTATGTTTATCTGAGAGAAAATGGTCGCAGACGGCATAAGGAAGCGGATCCGTACTATGTCAAAAACTCCCAGCACAGATGGTATCTTGTGGCCAGGGACCATAAAGACCGGAAACTAAAATGCTTTGAACTAGGAAGAGTAGAGGGTTTCAAGGTAACGGACAACCGGTTTGTAAAGGACAGGAGCATTGATGTAAAGGCACTGTTCCGTGAATCCTTCGGAATTTGGAATGATCCTTCCACTCCTGTGGAAAAGATTCTTCTAAGGTTCGACTCCCTTGATGGCGGTTTCATAAAAACACTGCCGATTCACTCTTCCCAGGCGATTGTTTCTGAAGACGATGATTCTGTTACCATTAGCCTTAAACTTAGGATAACAAACGATTTCGTGATGGCTTTGCTTTCAAGAAGCCGTTCTGTGGAAGTAATTGAGCCTCTCCATTTAAGGCAGAGGCTCAACGATATCTACAAGGCTGCGTTGGAGCGTAATTGCATAGAGGGCCAATAATTATTTTTCCAGCTCGGCTATGGCTTTCTTTGCCAGAGGAACATAGTATTCGTCTCCGGTCTTTTCCAGTAACCTGTAGAATTTCAGGGCGTTAGCCTTGTCTTTCTTCAGCTGATAGGTATAGGCGATATTGTTTATCACGACGGCATCCTTAGGTGCCATTTCGTGAATCTTCAGAAACAAGTCCAGGGCTTCATCGATATTACCCCTGTCATATGCGAAAATAGCTTTGTCGTTAAGGAATTCGATACTCTGAGGATAGTATTGAAGGACCTTGTTTACATAGGACTCTGCAAGGGGTGTCCCGTCAGGTTGATTGTACAGGTCTTGGAAATAACCCTGTAATGTCTCCATCAGGACTCCTTCTCCATCATCCACCTCCACGTCAAGAGTCCAGGTCCATTTATTCCCGTTCTCCTTGGACCGTTCAACTGTTTTGCCGATCGAGTTTACCATTTCCTGATGCCTTTCCACCTCGTAAAGGATATGAGCCAGACCGAACCTGAAATCCAGCCTGTCCGGGAATTTTGAAATTCCTTCCTCAAGCTTTGAGACAGCTTTGTCAACCATCTCATCGTCAAGTTCAATGATACTGTACATATAGATCTCGTTTCCCAAGGAGTCCTTGCCAACGAAGTATTCTTCATCTTCCGGCATTTCCTTTGAGATTATTACAACCTCCTTCATTGCCTTGCTGTAATACAGGTTGGCATAGACGGAGAATAATTCAGCGTCTTTCGGATAGATCCTTTCCCAGTCTGCGATGATTTTGGCAGTCTGGGCAGAGTCTTTATCCTGGAAACTTTGGGCCAGACTGTCATACAGTTCTTGCCTTGTCTGGGAGAGTGCAACCGTGCAGAACAGTGCCGCAACAGCCAGTAAGAAAGCCTTTTTCATACTTATTGATTTTTATTGTTTGCCGGTTTGTAGGATTTTGCGAAGCGGAACATTTCCAGCGGAAGGTGGCAGTAGCCGCCCGGATTCTTGTCCAAGTACTCCTGATGATATTCTTCAGCCTTGAAGAAGTTTTTCAGGGGGAGGAGTTCTACGGCAAACTTCTTTCCGCCTTCTTTTTCCAGAGAGTCGTAAACAGGCTTTATGATGTCCAGTTCGGCAGGATCCGTGTAATAGATTCCGGTCCTGTACCTTGTTCCCTCGTCGTGAGCCTGACGGTTAACTGAATAGGGGTCTATTATCTTGAAATACAGTCTTATCAGTTCTTCCAGGGAAATCCTGCCACTGTCATAGGTCACCTTTACGGTCTCGGCGAATCCGGTTTTGTCCGTGTAAACTTCCTTGTAGGATGGCCCGTCTCCTTCCTCGTTGCCGCAAAACTCTTCATTTCCGTTGGCATAGCCGGCCTCCGCACTTTCGACGCCATCTATCAGGGAGAAGAAATGCTCCACTCCCCAGAAACAACCGCCTGCCAGATAAATCTCTTTCTTTTCCATACTCTAGCTGTTTACGACAAAGATATCGCTATTTTTATTAAATTTGCACGATAACGAAACAATTTCAAGAATATGATAATACTGGTTTTAAACTGCGGAAGTTCCTCAATCAAGTACCAGGTGCTGGATATGAGGAGCGAAAGTGAACATTCTCTGCTTGCCAAGGGTCTGGTAGAGAGAATCGGAATGGAAGAGGGCGATATTACACACTCTGTTCCGGGAAAGGACAAACACAAGATCCACAAACCTGTCGCTGACCATACAGAGGGTATAAAGGATGTACTCGGACTGCTGGTTGACCCTGAGCACGGAGTTCTCCGTTCTCTGGACGAGATAGAGGCTGTAGGCCACAGGGTTGTGCACGGTGGAGAATATTTCACCCAGAGCTGCATCATAGACCAGAGGGTTAAGGACGGAATCGAGAAGTGCGCTTCCCTGGCACCTCTCCACAATCCTGCCGGACTGCTTGGAATCAATGCGGTAGAGAGCATTCTTCCAAAGGTTCCTCAAGTAGCTGTGTTCGACACTTCATTCCTCCAGACTATTCCTAACTACGCCTATACTTACGGTCTTCCTTACGAGTACTACGAGAAGGACAAGATCCGCCGTTACGGATTCCACGGAACCAGCCACAGATATGTTTCCAAGGCCGGCGCCGAGCTTGCAGGCATAGACTACAACGACTCCAACATCATCACCTGCCACCTGGGAAACGGCAGCAGCGTGACAGCCGTCAAGAACGGAAGGGCAGTTGATACATCTCTGGGACTCAAGACTATAGATGGTCTTATCATGGGAACCAGATGCGGAAGCCTGGATCCGGGAGTTGTAACCTACATAATGAAGAAGTACGATCTGACAGCAGACGAGATGGAGACTATCCTTACCAAGAAGAGCGGATTCGTCGGAGTTTCCGGAGTTTCATCTGACTGCAGAGACCTTGAAGAGGCGGCAGCTCGCGGAGAAAAGAGAGCCCAGCTGGCTCTTGAGATCTTCCGCTACGGACTGCTGAAGTTCGTGGGAGCCTTCTCTGCTGCAATGGGCGGAGTTGACCTGATCGTGTTCACCGGTGGCATCGGCGAGAACGACCCTAAGACCAGGGCTTACATCGGCCAGAAGTGCGCTTATCTGGGCGTAGACTTTGACGAGGAGGTTAACGCAGGCCTCAGGGGCAAGAGCGCTATCCTTACCAAGAAAGATTCCAAGGTAAAGGTTGCCGTTGTCTGCACCAACGAGGAGCTGGTGATTGCCACCGATACCATGAAGCTTGTTAAAATGTAATTGAAAACCAATAATTTAAAATAAACAATAATGAAGACATTTGACGAAGTATATGAGCTTCTCAAGGCTAATCCCAAGAGAAGGCTGGCAGTAGCCTGGGGCGTTGACGAGCACTCAGTTTGTGCAGCAAGCATGGCTATCGACGCAGGTTTCTGCGAGGCAACCCTTTACGGTGACCGCAAGATGATCGAGGCCGTTTGCGCCAAGGAGAACATCGACATCAACAAGTTCAACATTGTGGATGTTCCTGTTGAACTGAAGGCTATCCAGGCTGCCGTTACCGCCGTTCACAACGGAGAGGCTGACGTTCTGATGAAGGGCCTTTGCTCAACTGACAAGTATATGAGGGGAATCCTCAACAAGGAATGGGGTCTGCTCCCTCCTAAGGCTGTTCTGAGCCATATTTCAGTGATGCAGCATCCAAACTATCCTAAGTTCCTTGTATTCGGCGATATGGCTGTTATTCCTCTGCCTGATTTCAAGCAGAAGACCGCCATCCTGAAGTATATCGTGAATGTCTGCAAGTCTCTGGGCGTAGCCAATCCTAAGATTGCCGCCGTTGCCGCCACCGAGCAGATGCTGGACGGTATGCCTGCTTGCGTTGAGGCTGCAATGCTCGCAAAGATGGCAGACCGCGGACAGCTCCCTGGCCAGGTAGACGGCCCTCTGGCTCTGGACGTTGCAATCAACAAAGAGGCTGCTGCAATCAAGAAACTCAAGAGCGAGGTTGCAGGTGACGCAGACGGTCTGCTGTTCCCTAACATCGAGAGCGGCAACGTGTTCTACAAGTCCAACACTATGCTTGTTCCTGGTGTAAGGACAGCTGCTTTCGTAGCCGGTGCTTCCGCTCCTTGCGTTCTTTCTTCAAGGGCAGACAGCATAGATACCAAGCTCAATTCCATAGCACTTGCCTGCCTGCAGGTTAAGTAGGGCTATGAAGCGCTCCTGGATTATTGTTGCCCTCCTCGCACTGGCATCGTGCCGAGGCGGAGAGGGAATGGTAAAAGAGAAGGCGGCTGCAGACAATGCGGTCGCCTTTGCTGCTTACCTGGAAATCCAGGGAGATTCTGTCGTTCAGTCTCTTAACAACTGGAACGGGTTGCAGAAAGAAACCTACCGCCTTGTCCCCAGAGACTGTACCCGGATTTTGGCCTCTGATCCAATGGCGATAGGCGTTCCGCTCAGGAGCGTCATCTGCATGTCCACGACATATCTTCCTCATATCAAGATTCTTGGGGCAGAGGAAACGGTTAAGGGCGTAAGCGGTGTCAGATTCATATATGACAGCCTGTATTCAGCGATAGCCTCAGAGGGGCTTATAGCAGATGTAGGGGCGGAAACAGCTCCCGATTATGAGAAGATACTGTATCTGAATTGCGATGCAGTCCTCTCTTACGGCATCGCCGAATCTGACAATACCTATATTGAAAAACTCCGCGCCCTTGGGCAAAAGGTAATTGTCATAAACGATTATCTTGAGCCTACGGTGATGGGTAAACTTGAGTATATCAAGCTGTTCGGAAGCTTGTTCGGAAAACGGGAGATGGCAGACTCCATCTTTTCGGCAAAAATGAGCGGGTGGGAGGAAGCAAAGGAGTATTGCCGGGAAGTCCCTAAGACGGAAGTCCTTGTAAACCTTCCTTTCAAAGGTATCTGGTATGTTCCCGGGAAGGCCAGCTATATGGCTGAACTGGTCAGGAATGCCGGAGGAGAAATCCTCGGGGCTGAAGAGGGTGAGAACCTGTCTTCCCAGAAAAGCTTCGAGCAAATGTATTCACTGGCAAAGGATGCGGACGTGTGGATTCACCTGAACCAGGCCGTTAAAACATCTGATGTTGCTGCCGAGAACGCAATGTTCCGCCAGATCCCGGCCTACAAGAAGGGGAATCTCTATAACAACACCCGGAGAGTGACTGTTGCCGGCGGAAGTGATTACTGGGAAAGCGGAGCCCTCTATCCGGAAGAGATACTGAAGGATCTGATCACGATTTTCCATCCTGAAATTGCCGGGAAGTATTTCCCGGACAGAAAACTTGTCTATTACATCAGACTTGACGATTGATATGGTATACGATCTTGCAATAGTTGGGGGAGGAGCTGCTGGCTTGATGGCAGCAGCCTGGATTACAGAACAGTATAAGGATTCTGAAAAAATTCCGTCGGTGGTGCTTTTGGAAAAGATGCCGCGCCCCGGACGCAAGATCAACATTACGGGAAAAGGCCGCTGCAACCTGACAAATGCCAGGATGTGGGATGAATTCGGAGTTCACGTCCATCCTAACAGCCAGTTTCTCAAAAACGCTTTCTACGGTTTTTCCTCTGCGGATGTTATGGACTTTTTCAAGGGCCTTGGACTGGACCTTGTCATTGAAAGGGGCCAGAGGGTGTATCCTAAGAGTATGAGGGCGATGGATGTCACCGATACCCTTGTGCGGTGTATAAGGAACGGAGGCGTAGTGGAAGTCTTTACGGACAGCCCGGTTGAAAAGGTGGAAAAGAAAGACGTTTTTGAACTGGACTGCGGAGACCGGATTGTTTCCAGCCGGAAGGTTATTCTTTCAACAGGCGGCTTGTCCTATCCTTCAACAGGAAGTTCCGGAGATGGATATGGTTTTGCAAAAGCTCTGGGACACAGTATAGTGCAGCCGCGTCCATCTTTGACGGCACTTATCCCCGAGGGCTATGCGGACGGCTCCGGAATGAGCACTTTCGGCAGATGGCTATGCGGACTCAGCCTCAAGAATGTGGCCATGAGCCTGGAAGTCGGGCAGGATATAGTTCAGGAGGAGTTCGGAGACGCTGACTTTACAGATGGAGGAATCGAGGGCCCTCTGGGCTTTCGCCTTAGCCGCAAGGCGGTACAGGCCCTGGACAACGGCCAGAAAGTTTCCGTGCTGCTGGATCTGAAACCGGCCCTTTCTGAAAGCCAGCTTGCCCAGAGAATAAAGAGAGAAGCTTCATCGGGGAACAATACTCTCCGTTATCTTCTTTCCAAACTGCTTCCAAGACAGATGATTCTGGCTTTTCTGAATCTTAACAAGGATCTGGCACAGATGGCACCGGGTAAGGCTGAGGAAAGGCTTCCGCATGCCCTAAAGCATATAAGGTTCAAGATAGTTTCCTATGTGGGATTCGAAAGATGCGTAGTTACCAACGGCGGTGTTTCTCTCAAGGAAGTCTCACAGAAGACTTTGGAAAGCAAACTCGTCCCTGGGCTCTTCTTTGCTGGAGAACTACTTGATTTAGACGGGGATACGGGCGGATACAATCTTCAGATAGCATTCTCCACGGGCGTTCTTGCCGCACGGAGTTCGCTTCTATGATATAATATCAATCTTGATCTGGTCGCAGGAAAGACCCTGGGTTCTGTCAGGCTCAATCTCGTATGCTTCGATGTCCTCAAGTTCCAGGAGGACAAGGTCTCCGCTTCTGAGCGACATATATTTTGAGACTCTTTCCAACGCGCTATCGAAGGCCTCGAATCCTTCATAAGGACCATTGTCCCCGATGGTTGTGGGGTCAGACAGGAAAATGCTGGAATCCAGTGTGTTGCCTTCATTTACATCGTAAGTGGAAAGATGCACTCCCCAGCCGCAGGTCTTGTAGTGGCGGTGGGCATATTCCTCTCTGATACACTTTCCGGCGCGATCTATCCTTACATAGGCAAACCTTATGGCCCTCAAAGTCTCTATTCCGTCCGGCACCCAGTACTTGAAACTGCCGTCCGGAGAGTCTTTCTCCCTGACTATTGCAGTGTCCGGGCAAGTGTAGAAGTTATCGCTCTGGTATGGCAGGACAAACAGGTTCATTTCTTGTATTTTTCCGGGTGGACGCGGATGTCCCTTAAAACTCTCTTGGTGTATTCGGTGAATTTGCCGTTTTCCATCCAGCTGTAATAGCCAGGATCCTGTTTGAGGATATCAACCACGCTCTTGTCCTTGTATTTTCCGAATCCGAATACAGCATCTCCCTTGTCGTTTAGGACAATGGCTCCTGCCAGGTCAATGTTGCGGTTCTTTACGGAGAAGTCTGCCAGGGCATCAATGTCATTGGCCAGTGTGTCGTTGTATTTTTCCAGCTGGGCCTTGAGGACTTCCATTGTTGCGACAGTGTCTGCCTCGGCTCCGTGGGCACCCTCCAACTCCTTGTGGCAGTAGAACTTGTATGCTGCAGCCAGGGTTCTAGGTTCCATCTTGTGGTAAATGTTCTGGACATCCACCAGACGGTGTCTGGAAAAGTCGAAATCCACTCCGCATCTTAAAAACTCTTCAGCAAGCATCGGGATGTCAAACTTTATTGAGTTGTAGCCTGCTATGTCACATCCTTCCAGCTGCTGTGCCAGGCTCTTGGCGATCTGCTTGAATTGCGGGCAGTCCTTTACGTCTTCATCCGTTATATGGTGAATGGCTGTAGAAGCCTCTGGAATATGCATTCCGGGGTTGATTCTTCTTGTCTTGATATCAGTGTGCCCGTCTGGATACAGTTTTACGAAGGATATTTCTATAATCCTGTCCTGGGACACGTCGAGACCGGTACTCTCTATATCAAAGAATACCAATGGTCTTTTAAGGTTTATTTCCATAAGTTTAATGCGTTAGAGCCTCATTGGCATAAGCAGGGCGCAGATTTCCTGGTTAGGATCGGTCTGCTCTGCAGGCTGCATGAGGGCTGCCTTTGTAGGTTCTGCAAGCTTGATGCAGATCTGGTCGTATGGCAGGTTTGCGAGTATCTCAATCAGGAACTGGCTCTTGAAGGCGATTCTCATAGGCTCTCCAACATACTGGCAGCCTATGGTTTCCTTTGCGCTCATTGAGAAGTCCAGATCCTGGGCTGTAATCTCCAGCTTGCCGTCTCCAACCTTGAAGACTATCTGTCCTGTAGACTGGTTTGCACATACTGCAACGCGTCTGGTGGCGTTGAGGATGTCTGTCCTTGATACAGTTATGATATTGTTGTTGTTCTTTGGGATAACCTTGGTATAGTCTGGATAGGTTCCTTCAATGAGGCGGCATACTACCAGCTGCTGGTCGAACTTGAAGAAGGCGTTCTTCTTGTCGAAGCTGATGGAAACGATCTCGTCAGAAAGTCTTGCCAGGTTGTTTTTCAGGATGTTGGCAGGCTTCTTTGGCAGAACGAACGAGCTCTTTACTCCTGCGATGTCCTTTCTCTCGAAGCATACCAGCTTGTGAGCGTTGGAAGCCACGAAAGTGGTTGATTTCTCTCCGATATCGAAGAAGACTCCGTTCATAACCGGACGCAAAGGCTCTTCTGCAGTGGCGTAGATGGTTCCGTTGAGAGCCTCGCTGAGGACCTCTGCAGGGATATCTATCTTCTTGGGATCCATCAGTACCGGAAGCTGAGGATACTCGTCAGGGAGTATGCAAGGGATGCTTGCCGTACCGCTAGCCCAGGTAATTGTCAGGATGTTCTTTTCCTCGTTGGTCTGGAACTGTACCGGCTGGGTAGGGAGTTCCTTGAAGGAGTTGGTGAGCAGAACTGCGGGAACAGCAATCTTTCCCTCTTCTCCCACGTCCTCGATGTTCATTATGGTCTTAAGTGTCGTTTCCTGGTCAGATCCGGTGATGGTCAGGCTCTTGCCCTCGAGTTCAAGTAAGAAATCCTCAAGGATAGGAAGTGAACTCTTTGGCGGAACTACCTTGGAAACAGACAGTAAAGCCTGTAAAAAATCTGTGCTTGTTGCTGTAAACCTCATATCTGTCGTTTTAAATTATACTATTTGCAAATATAAGAAAAAATAGTGTTTTGTAACCAAGACTTTTCTCTTTTCGTATAATCACTGCATTGATTGACAAAATTCAAATATTTCTTACTATATGAGACAGCTCAAAATTACAAAATCTATCACCAACCGAGAGAGTGCTTCTCTGGACAAGTACCTCCAGGAGATAGGAAGGGAGGAGAGAATCACCATCGAGGATGAGGTAGAACTCGCGCAGAGGATCAAGAAGGGAGACCAGGCAGCCCTGGAAAAACTGACCAAGGCTAATTTGAGGTTTGTGGTATCCGTGGCAAAACAGTACCAGAATCAGGGACTGAGCCTGCCGGACCTTATCAATGAGGGAAATCTGGGACTTATCAAGGCAGCCGAGAAGTTCGACGAGACTAGAGGCTTCAAGTTCATTTCATATGCAGTGTGGTGGATCCGCCAGTCAATTCTCCAGGCTCTGGCAGAGCAGTCAAGGATCGTGAGGCTTCCGCTTAACCAGGTAGGTGCATTGAACAAGATCAACAAGATAATCAACAAGTTCGAGCAGGAACACGAGAGGCTTCCGTCTCCGGACGAGGTAGCCGAGATGCTGGAGACTTCCAAGGAAAAGGTAGCTGATACCCAGAGAGTTTCCGGCCGTCACATTTCCATAGACGCTCCGTTTGTGGAGGGTGAGGACAACAGCCTTCTGGACGTGCTTCCAAACAACGATTCCCCGGCCGCAGACCGCGGGCTGATAAACGAATCGCTGAAGATGGAGATAGAAAGAGCCCTTTCCACCCTTACTGAAAGGGAAAGGAACATCATCAAGTATTTCTTCGGCATCGGTTGCCAGGAGAAGACCCTGGAGGAGATTGGAGAAACCTTCAACCTTACCAGAGAGAGAGTCAGGCAGATCAAGGAAAAGGCTATCCGCCGCCTGAAGTCTTCCGGAAGAAAGAAACTCCTTATGAACTATCTCGGATAAGATGGAAGAGGCTTTCATTAAGTTCAGCGATATGCTTTGCACCTATCCGGAGTTTGTACTTCTGATAGGTGGTGGCTTGTTCTTTCTGATTTACAGCGGATTTGTTCCTGTACGCCATTTCGGCAGGGCGGTAAAGAGCCTTGGCAAGAAAGATGATTCACCGGGGCAGATCAGTTCTTTCCAGGCCCTGATGGGTGCAATAGCAGCCACAGTCGGAATGGGAAGTATCGCGGGTGTTGCCATCGCGTTGATGCTTGGCGGCCCGGGAGCAATCTTCTGGATGTGGGTAAGCGCGATAGTCGGTATGGCAACCAAGTTCTTCGAGGGCACCCTGGCCATCATGTACAAGGGCAAGGATGACCGCGGAGAGGTTCAGGGAGGACCTATGTACATGATAACCGAGGGAATCGGAAAGAAGTGGAAGCCTTTGGCAATCTTCTTCTCCGTTGTCGGCCTGATCGGTACGCTCTGCATCATGCAGGCCAACCAGTTCACCGAGGCCGTGATAACCATTTTCACCAAGCCTGCAGGTATACCTGACAGCCTTCTGGTAAAATTTATAATCGGTTGCTGCATAGTTGCTATCGTTGCTCCGGTAATCCTAGGTGGAATCAAGAGAATCGCTAACATTTCATCCAAGATAGTTCCGCTTATGGTGGGGCTGTACTTTGTGCTGGTTGCCTATATCATATTTACAAATCTTTCCGTAGTGCCTCAGGTATTCGGAGATATTTTCAGGGGAGCCTTCAATTTCAAGGCTGGAGCCGGCGGAGCGATAGGCTCGTTCTTCATGGTGGCGACCATCGGTGCCAGAAGGGCTACCCTGGTGAATGAGGCCGGAGTTGGTACAGCCAGCATGATGCACGGCGCTTCAAAGAACAACGAGCCTGTAAGAGAGGGACTTGTGGCAATGCTCGGGCCTTTCTGCGACTCCGGAATCGTTTGTACACTGACGGCTGTAGCAATCCTTACCGCATCGGCCTCCGGAGGTTATGTGATTCCGGCTGCAGGTTCAGATGTAAAGGGGCTTGAGATTGCCCTGAACGCCTTCAGCGCCGCTGTCAACTACGGAAGGCTGGGAGGATATCTGCTTATGGTGATGGTATTCTTCTTTGCCTTCTCAACGATGTTCTCCTATTCATACTATGGAATGAAGTGCACGAGCTATCTGTTCGGCACCAAATACGGAAAATATTACAATTACTTCTTCCTGGCAATGCTCATCGTGTGCGCGATGATACCTCTGAAGCTTGCGGTTGCAGTCATAGACCTTGCATATCTGCTCATGGCCTGCGCGACCATGTTTACGCTTCTGTATCTGAGTCCGAGGGTAAAGAAAGCCGCCAGGGAATATTTTAAAAAGAAATAAAGATGACACCTGAAGTATTCATACGTCCGCTTGTGAGTCAAGCGATTAACGCTCTTTACGGAGAGGTTCCTCAGGATAAGATGATCCAGCCGCAGCCAACCAGGAAGGAATTCGAGGGCGATGTAACCATCATGGCCTTCCCATTCCTGAGACTCAGCCATAAAAGTCCGGAAGAGACTGCCAATCAAATAGGTGAGTACCTCAAGGCTAACTGCCCTCAGGTGGAGTCTTTCAATGTGGTAAAGGGCTTTTTGAACATCAAGCTTTCCCAGGATTTCTGGAAAGGGGTGTTCAACGATATTTTTGCCTCTGAGAATTACGGTCAGCTTCCAGCCAGCGGCAAGACCGTTATGGTGGAATTCTCCTCTCCGAACACCAACAAACCTCTTCACCTGGGCCATATACGCAACATCCTTCTGGGATGGAGCATTTCCAAACTGATGGAGGCAAACGGTCACAATGTGGTGAAAACCAACATAGTCAATGATCGTGGAATCCATATCTGCAAGAGTATGCTGGCCTGGCAGATGTGCTCTGGCGGAGCAACTCCTCAGTCTACCGGAATAAAGGGAGACCACTTTGTCGGAGACTACTATGTAAAGTTCAACAATATCCTCAAGGAGCAGGCTGCCGAAATCCTTGCTAAAGGAACTCCTGAGGAAGATCCTGACAAGGAGAAGGCCAGGGCCAAGGAAGCCGAAAGGCAGGCTCCTGTCCAGCTGGAAGCCCAGAGTATGCTCAGAAGGTGGGAGCAGGGAGACCCTGAGATTGTGGATTTGTGGAAGACTATGAACGGCTGGGTGTATGAAGGCTTTGACCAGACATATGAAAGGCTAGGCGTAGGCTTCGATATAATCTACTATGAATCAGATACCTACAAACTTGGGAAGAAAACCGTACTGGAAGGCCTTGAGAAGGGTGTCTTCGAAAAGCACGAAGATGGCAGCGTATGGTGCGACCTTACCGGAGACGGCCTGGACAAGAAGCTTCTCCTCAGGAGCGACGGCACCTCAGTCTATATGACACAAGATATCGGAACCGCCCAGGAAAGGTACAAGGCTTACAAGTTCGACCAGATGGTCTATGTTGTCGGCGACGAGCAGAACTACCATTTCCAGGTACTGAAGCTGATTCTTTCCAAGCTCGGTTTCGAGTGGGCGAAATCCATTTACCATATGTCTTACGGAATGGTGGAACTGCCTGAGGGCAAGATGAAATCCAGGGAGGGAACGGTAGTGGACGCAGATGATCTCCTTCAGACAATGTACGAGACGGCAAAGGAGAATTCCCTTGAGCTCGGCAAGCTCACCGATATGGATGAGAAGGAGAAGGAGGAATTGTTCGAGATGCTGGGGCAGGGAGCTCTCAAGTATTTCATCATCAAGGTAGACCCGAGGAAGAAAATGCTGTTCAACCCTAAGGAGAGCATTGATTTCAACGGCAACACCGGACCTTTCATCCAGTACACTCACGCCAGAATCAAGTCTATACTCAGGAGAGCAACGGACACTCCTAAGGTGTCTGATTCCGCCCTTCTGAACGGCAAGGAGATTGAACTTGTGAAGATCCTGGGATCTTTCCCTGACAAGATCCGCGAGGCTGGAGATGCCATGAGCCCGGCTCTTGTGGCAAATTACTGCTATGACCTGGCAAAGGAGTTCAACCAGTATTACCACGATTTCTCCATCCTCAAGGAGGAAGACACCGCAGTCCGCTCCCAGAGGCTGGCAATCGCCTCTGCCGTGGCCAAGACTCTGGTTAAGGGAATGGATATCCTCGGAATCCGCCTCCCTGAAAGAATGTAAATGCATCCTTCTTCAGATATAGGACATAAGGCTTTTCTTCCCACCACCAAAGACGAAATGCGCCGTTTGGGATGGGAACAGGCTGATATAATCCTATTTACCGGAGATGCTTATGTGGATCATCCATCCTTTGGAACCGCTGTTATTGCCCGTGTCCTGGAAAGGGAAGGATACAAGGTAGCGGTTGTTCCCCAGCCTAACTGGCGGGACGACCTTAGAGATTTCCGCAAACTCGGCGCTCCACGTCTTTTCTTCGGCGTATCAGCCGGAGCTATGGACTCCATGGTAAACCACTATACGGCTTTCAAGCGTCTCAGAAGCAACGATGCCTACACACCGGGAGGTGCTGCAGGTTTCCGTCCTGACTATGCCGTAACGGTTTACACCAAGATTCTAAAACAACTTTTCCCTGAGGTTCCGGTTGTCATCGGCGGTATTGAGGCATCGCTGAGGAGAGTTACCCATTATGATTATTGGAAAGACTGCCTTATGCCGTCCATTCTGGTTTCCAGCGGAGCTGATTTCCTGACCTACGGAATGGGAGAAAGGGGCAATATCCAGATAGCCAGGTTCTTTGATGGGAACCCTGAGAGAAAGACTCTCCGTGACCTGAATCAGACAGCCTATTTCAGCAAAGAAGCTCCGAAGGACGACGGACAAACGGTAATCCTTCCGTCTTTTGAGGAGTGCTGCAAAGACAAGAAAGCCTTCGTACGGAACTTCAACCAAGTGGAGCTTCAGGCTAATCTTCTGCATCCCAAGAGGATAGTGGAACCTTGCCAGGGAGGGTTCGTTTATATCAACGAGCCTTTTCCTCCTATGGAGACACCGGAGTTGGATGAGGTTTACGACCTGCCTTATACCATGCTTCCGCATCCGAGATATAAGGGCAAGACCATTCCGGCTTATGAAATGATAAAGAACTCGGTGACAATCCACCGCGGATGCTTCGGAGGCTGCAGTTTCTGCACCATAGCCGCTCATCAGGGGAAATTCATCCAGAGCCGTAGCCGTGACTCCATTGTCAAGGAAATAGAGCAGTTAAAGACTCTTCCCGGTTTTGCCGGCAATCTTTCCGATGTCGGAGCTCCATCTGCCAATATGTACCGTATGGGAGGAAAGGACAAGACCTTGTGTTCCAAGTGCAAGCGCAAATCCTGCCTCTATCCGCTCATGTGTCCGAACCTGGATCATTCCCACAAAGCCCTGACAAAGCTTTATCGCGATATAGATTCAATTAAAGGGGTAAGGCATTCCTACATCGGAAGCGGTGTTCGCTATGATCTTCTCATGGATGAAAAAGGCTTCCTGGACGAAGACTCCAGAGTTTATTTCAAGGAGTTGATATCAAGACATATAAGCGGGCGCTTCAAGGTCGCTCCGGAACATACGGAAGACCATATCCTGAACCTTATGAACAAGCCTTCTTTCTCACTGTTTGTGGTAATGAAGAAAGAATTCGAGAAGATTTGCGCCCAGACTGGCCTCAACCAGCAGATCATTCCTTATTTCATTTCCTCCCATCCGGGATGCCGGCTGTCTGACATGAAGGCACTGGCATCCAACAAGGCCCTCAGGGGAGTGCTTACGGAGCAGGTTCAGAGTTTCACTCCAACGCCTATGACACGCAGTTCCGTGATGTTCTACACGGGTCTTGAGCCTAATACTCTGAAACCTTTGTTCGTAGAGAAGGACATCGAGCGGCAGCGGCAGCAGAAATCCTATTTTTTCAAGAAATAGGTCAAATTGTTTTGCGATTCAAAAAAATACCTTATAATTGCAATACAAAATATACCCGACCTATTTTTAATCTTTTGAAAGTGACTACTGTTAAGAAGACTCAGAAAAAGGAGGCTGCAAAGGCTCCTGCCAAGAAGGCTGCCGTAAAGGCTCCAGCCAAGAAAACTGCCGTTAAGGCTCCAGCCAAGAAGACTGCCGTTAAAGCCCCGGCTAAGAAGGTTGTTGCCAAGGCTCCGGCCAAGAAGGTTGTTGCCAAGGCTCCGGCCAAAAAGGCTGTTGCCAAGGCTCCTGCCAAAGAGGCTGTCGTAAAGGCCCCAGCAAAGAAAACTGCCGTTAAAGCTCCGGCTAAGAAGGTTGTAGCCAAAGCTCCGGCAAAGAAAGTTGCGGTAAAGACACCAGAAAAGAAGGTCGTGGCAAAAGCGCCTGTAAAGAAAGCCCCGGCCAAGGCTCCTGAAACCAAGCCGGTTGTCAAGGCACCTGTAAAGAAACCGGTTCAGCCTGAATCCAATCTCGACAAGAAAATAATAAAGCCAAATACAGTTTCAACAAAAGCCGGTTCTCCTGTGGTAATGACTACAGAAAGACCTAAGAACGTAGGTGTTCCGGCTTCTATGCAGCATAAGAGAAGGCTCGTTGTGAGCTACTCCAAGATGAAGGAGGAAGTTGCCGCCGCTTTCAAGGAAAAGTATCCGAAGGGCTATTCAGACTATATGGGCGACCTGTTCAGGGTTGAACCTCCGATCGGCGATCCTTTCTACGCAATTACCCTGGAAACGGAAGATTCCGTATATCTTATCAAGATGGTTGTGAATGTAGACAAGGCTGAGGACGCCCAGAAGAGTCTCTTCCCTGATGCCGACGCTTCGGATGACATTCCAACCGAGGGCGAGACCTTCCCGGATGACAATACGGAGAATATGTCGGACTCTGACGATGACACCGAGTAGCCATCCAAATATTTTCAAAAGGATATCACACTCTGTTAGAGTATGGCTGGAGAGGATGCCCGAGACCCGGGTGGTCCTCCTCCTTGCTTTTATAGTGGGCCTTGGATGCGGTCTTGCAGCAACGTTGCTGCTGGAAGCAATCCATCTGGTACAGTGGGTTTTAGTGGGATGGTTCAAGACTCCGGCTTCAAGCTGGCTCTACCTGGTTTACCCTGGAGTAGGTATGCTGATAGCTTACCTGCTTGTAAGATATCTGATAAAAGACAATATCGGTCATGGAGTTACCAAGGTTCTGCTGGCAATCTCAAGATACGATTCCAAGATCAAGCCTCACAACATGTGGTCTTCTATACTCACAAGCGCCATTACCATAGGTTTCGGAGGCAGTGTGGGAGCGGAGGCTCCGATAGTGTATACCGGTGCTGCAATCGGCTCAAACATAGGCAGAAAGGCTGGTCTTACATACAAGAGCGTAACCCTTCTGCTGGGATGCGGAGCGGCTGGCGCCATTGCCGGAATCTTCAAGGCTCCTATGGCGGGAGTGCTGTTCACCCTGGAGATACTGCTGTTCAATATGTCGATGACCAGTATCCTTCCCCTTGTTTTGAGCAGCGTTACCAGCACAACGGTTACCTATCTTCTTATGGGAGATGCGGTTGCGTTTGACAACACGCTCACTCCGTTCATTCTGGGCAATATTCCGTTCTACGTGATATTTGGAATACTCTGCGGCTTTGCGTCACTGTATTTCACCAGGACAACACTGTATACTGAAGATAAGGTGAAGGCCATCTCCAACCCTTTCACCCGCTGGGCTCTGTGCGCAATAGGGCTGGGAATAATGATTTTCCTTTTCCCTCCTCTCTATGGCGAGGGTTACGGAGTGCTTACTGACCTTCTGAATGACAACGATATGCACTCGGTGGGAAATACCGTGTTCGCGTCTCTGTTCGAGTGGCCTTGGACCCTTCCTATATTCTTTGCCTTGGTATTCCTGGTTAAGGTGTTCTCCATGAGTTTCACCAATGCCGGCGGCGGAGTGGGAGGAACCTTCGGTCCTACATTGTTCATGGGCGGAATCTTTGGCTTCGTGATAGCCCGCAGCTCAAATCTGCTTGGTCTGGACCTTCCTGAGACCAACTTTGTGCTGGTGGGAATGGCAGGCCTTATGGCAGGCGTCATGCAGGCCCCTCTGACTGCGATCTTCCTTATCGCCGAGATAACAGGAGGTTACACCCTTCTTATGCCTCTGATCATTACCTCGGCAATATCTTATGCTACTATCCGGATATTCGAGCCTTATTCCATCTATACCAAGCGAATTGCCAAGAGAGGATACCTTCTCACCCACGATTCGGACAAGGCCGTGCTCACCCTTCTGAAAATAGATAATGTGCTGGAAACCAATTTCTCTCCGATAGAGGAAGGGGCGACATTGGGAGATATATTGCCGGTAATATCTAATTCAAGCAGAGATATTTACCCCGTGCTGGACAAAGACGGGCACCTTCTGGGAACAGTTTGGCTCAACGATGTGAAGAAGGATATGTTTGACAGCTCCAATTACTCCAGGCCGGTTTCGGACTATATGGAAAAAGAGGAAATATGTGCCTATGCCGATGACAGGATGGATGATGTGATGAACAAGTTCGAGCAGACCGGCGGCTGGAATCTTCCTGTAATAGACAGAGAGGGCAAGTGGAAAGGCTTTGTGTCAAAGTCCCATATCTTCTTTGCATACCGTGACAGGTTGCATCAGGTAAGCCACGACTAGTGTTTACCTCCCAAAGAATTTTTTGCCTATCTTTAACGCATAAAGCACAATGCTTATGAATGCGTTATATGTAAATTTCATTGCAGAAAAACTTGGCGTAAAGCCTTGGAGGGTGGAGAATTGCATCCAGCTCCTGGAGGAGGGGGCCACCGTTCCGTTCATCTCGCGATACAGAAAGGAAGCTACCGGAACAATGACTGATGTGGAGGTTGCCGAGACCAATTTCCACTACCAGAGGTTCCTGGAACTGGACAAGAGGAAAGAGGCTGTCATCAAGAGCATAGACGAGCAGCAGAAGCTCACTCCTGAACTCCAGAAAATGATTGAAGACTGTGTGGAGAGCCAGAGGCTGGAAGACATCTACCTCCCTTTCCGCCCGAAGAGACGCACCCGTGCTTCTGTTGCCAAAGAGAAGGGGCTGGAACCGTTGGCTGTAAAGATGCTTTCGCTGAATGTGGATAATATCTTCAAGGAGGCGGAAAAGTTTGTGAAAGAGGGTGTTCCTACGGCGGAAGATGCGCTTTCAGGAGCGAGGGACATAATCGCTGAGCAAATATCAGAGAACATAGAGATAAGGGAAGAACTCAGGAGTTATTACGGCCGGAGCGGATTCCTCAAGACCAAGGTAGCAAAGGGAAAAGAGGAAGAGGGGGAGAAGTATGCAGATTATTTTTCATATTCGGCTCCTTTGTCCAAGATGCCGTCTCACAGGGTGTTGGCAATCCTACGTGCCGTGAACGAGAAGATCCTGTCTGTGAAAGTGGAGACTGATTTCCAGGTTTCCCTTAAAATCATGAACCGTATATTCTACAGAGGGAAGAAATATCCCGTCCAGAGCCTTTTTGACCAGCTGAAACTCTCTCAGGAAGATGCTTTGACCAGGCTTCTTGACCCTTCCATCGAGAATGAGACGCTGAAAGCTGCAAAGGAAAGGGCGGATATGGAAGCCGTCAAGGTATTCGGGGAAAACCTCAAGCAGCTTCTTCTGGCTGCACCGGTTGGGCAGAAGAAGACAATGGCCATAGATCCCGGCTTCAGGACAGGCTGCAAGGTTGTATGCCTGGATGAGAAAGGGGAACTTGTGCATCACGATGTAATTTATCCGCATCCTCCTGTGAACCAGAAGATGGAGGCTATGACCAAAACCTGCTCAATGGTTGAAGATTATGGTATAGAGGTCATAGCAATAGGCAACGGAACCGCGGCAAGAGAGACCGAGGCTTTTGTAAGAAGACTCGGTTTTGGCCATCCTGTCAAGATTTATTCCGTAAGTGAGGATGGGGCATCCATTTACTCTGCATCCGAGACAGCCCGTCAGGAGTTTCCTGACGAGGATGTTACGGTAAGAGGTGCTGTTTCTATCGGGCGACGCCTGATGGATCCTCTGGCGGAGCTTGTGAAGATAGACCCTAAGTCTCTGGGAATAGGGCAGTATCAGCACGATGTGGATCAGACGCTTCTGAAGGAGAAGCTGGACGATGTAGTGGAATACTGTGTAAATACGGTGGGTGTGAACCTCAATACGGCCAGCCGTCACCTGCTGTCATACGTTTCCGGAATCGGGCCTGCCTTGGCCTCCAACATAGTGTCTTACAGGGCAGCCAACGGAAGTTTTTCCTCCCGCAGCCAGCTGATGGAGGTTCCTCGTCTGGGGCAGAAGGCTTACCAGATGGCGGCCGGCTTCCTGCGTATTCCGGGTGCTGATAATCCGCTGGACAATTCAGCCGTGCATCCTGAAAGGTACACCCTGGTTGAAAAGATGGCGAAAGATGCAGGATGCAAGGTTTCTGAACTTATAGGCAATCCCGAGAAGATAGATTCCATCAACCTGCAGGACTATGTGGGAGAGGATGTGGGCCTTCCTACCCTCAAGGACATAGCACAGGAACTTAAGAAACCAGGCCGTGACCCGAGAGAAAGCGCCAAGGACTTTGAGTTCTCTTCTGAAATTTCCACAATAGAAGACCTCAAAGAGGGGATGGAGCTCCCCGGCATCGTCACAAATCTGACAGCCTTCGGGGCATTTGTAGATATAGGAATAAAGCAGAACGGGCTCATACATATATCCAATATGGGGAGGAAGTTCGTTCGCAGCGCCACCGATGTCCTCAAACTCCATCAGCAGGTGAGAGTAAGCGTAATAGGAGTGGATTTGAGGCGTCAGAGAATTCAATTGAGGCTTCTCGGTTAGGAAATGGAGGTATTCTTATTAAATTTGCAGCTTGACACAAACAAGAGAGACAGATATGGCAGAGAAACTGGTTGTAATCCCTACCTATAACGAGAAAGAAAACATTGAGAAAATCACCCGAAAGGTTTTTTCCCTCGAAGGTGAGTTTCATATACTTGTGGTGGATGACGGTTCTCCGGACGGCACCGCGGACATAATCAAGACCCTCCAGAAAGAGTTTCCGCAAAGGCTCCACCTTATTCAGAGAAGCGGGAAACAGGGCCTTGGAACAGCATATATTACCGCCTTCAAATGGGCTTTGGAAAAGGGATACGGTTATGTGTTCGAGATGGATGCGGATTTTTCACATAATCCTGATGATCTGATTCGCCTTTACAAGGCATGTGCAGAAGATGGGGCGGACCTTTCCATCGGTTCCC
>JAEEGF011832802.1_pt1 | contig 40857 bp, 37 predicted proteins | sample 9134171 | NCBI WGS metagenome assembly JAEEGF01 (sample SAMN16246542, study PRJNA631951) | gut metagenome | biome: gut microbiome; feature: rumen; material: AP-attached | host: Bos | place: Iran: Karaj | collected 2018-10 | reverse complement strand
TGCTATGTTATTATCTTTTAAGTACAACGCTATCATGTCTCTGATTTCCTTTCTAGGCAGCTTATATGAAACCTCTTCTTCATATGCGCTATATATAAGCATCAAACAATCAGCATATATTCGATTGTTACTACCGCTTGCCAAACAGTTAAAGAAACCATTTGGAATAACATCAAATACGTTAGGCATGTTTCCTCCTAATCAACTTCACTTTTGTCAACTTTAATTTATAATATAGCAACTATATGTCCATATTTATGTACAGTTATATCTGTTATTATATTTTAAATTGATAATTTTGTCCCTATATAGACTTGCACTTTTTTAATTTCCGCTTCATTATGGATGATACCATTAATATATGTGCTTTTTATGGCATGATGAAGCAATATACTATTCCGTGTTCTCTTATCCTGATGGGATTCATCATCAAAATACGTTATAATTAACAACAAATTTAATGTTAAAAAATTTGTGTCACCACTGGTGACACAAATTCGAAAGGATTGAAATGGCCTCATACGAAATTGAAATCGCTAATAATTTAATAAATATAATTAATACTTCTAGAAATGCAGCTCTAAGAAAAGTTAACGAAGAGCTAATAAGGATGTACTGGAATGTCGGTGAGTATCTTCATAAGGAGGCGGAAAAATCCTCTTTTGGTGATGGATATATAGATGCTATCTCAGAACAAATACAAAATGCTTTTCCTGGTATAAAAGGATTCAATCGTCGCGGATTATACCGTATGAAGCAATTCTACGAAACTTATAAAGATGATGAAATTGTGTCACCACTGGTGACACAAATTAGTTGGTCAAATCATTTACTAATCATGTCCAGCTGTGATACTCAAGAAGCACGAGAGTTTTACATCCGTCTATGTATTAAAGAGAACTACTCAAAACGACAGTTGCAACGTCAACTTGATAGCTCATATTACGAAAGATACATGCTTTCATCAGAAAAGTTACTTCCAGAAAGTATCAATGCGTTAGGACAAAACCCATTCCTAGACTCTTATGTTATGGAATTTCTTGATTTACCAAATGAATTTCATGAAAACGATTTAAGAAAAGCACTAATCAGGAATATGAAAGATTTTATTCTTGAATTGGGAAAAGATTTCACATATATAGATGAAGAATACAGAGTCCAAGTAGGTGGTGAAGACTATCGCATAGATCTCCTCTTCTATCATCGTGATTTACAATGCTTAGTTGCATTTGAACTTAAAATCGGCAAGTTTAAACCAGAATATGTATCAAAGATGGATTTCTATCTAGAAGCATTAGACCGTCAAGTAAAAAAAGAAAATGAAAATCCAAGTGTTGGATTAGTTCTATGTGCATCTAAAGATGATGAGGTCGTAGAATACGCTATGAGCAGGACAATGTCACCAATGCTTGTTGCTGAATACAAGCTAAAGCTACCAAATCGTGAAGTATTACAAAACAAATTACGAGAATTATCTAATATTCCTATGATTGAAGATTAAGAAAAGCACTGGGTTGCCCAGTGCTTTTTTCAATCATCTGTTTTATTTAGAAGAACATCTCGTCCATTACTACAGCAAGACCTTCGGTATGGCTTTTTAGCACTGGAAGTGTGCTTTTTGCGAAAAAATCCTCGCTTATACTGTTATCGTACTGACGATAGCTTTGAATAAATCTTTCAGTTACCCCTGGCTTATCAAAGAAATAGCCAAATAGCACAACCTTCATTGGGTCCATCATAGCCACAGCATTTCGAACATTGTGTGCAAATAAATCGATCTTATCGTCAGGAATATCTATTTCTTCGATAGGTATATTTTTTCCTTCTCTAAGGGCATGGGTGGAAATGTATGCTTCTAAGCATCCCTTCCTGCCACAGTTACATAACCTGCCATTTTTAACTGCTGTAATGTGACCTATTTCTGCCGCCTGGCCAAATGCCCCCTCATAAATCTGCTGATTTACAATAATGGCGGAACCTACACCAGGTCCCCATTTCAGCATTAAAATATTGCTTTCTATGCGACCTTGTCCAAAAAATATTTCGCTTTGGGCAAATGCCTTTAGGTTGTTTTCTATTATGACCTTAAATCCAAGCTCTCTGTGAATAATATCTGCCACAGGAACCTCTTTTGTCCATACGTTAACTGAGTTTAAGCTTTTTCCGGCAGCTCTATCTACCTTACCTGGTATAGTAACTGCCACAGCCATTATCTTATCCTTCTGAATATCCTTTTCCCAAAGAAGCTTTTTACACTCATCAGTGACATTTTTTAAGAAAACCTCTGGGGCACTTTTTTTATCTGTATCAAGCAGCTTATTTGCAAGCACCTCTCCCTTTAGGTTTGTAAGGGAAATGTAGGTCTCTTCAGCTTCGATGGCAATGCAAAGCACATTTTTGTAATCGTGATTAATATCTACCAGAATCTTTTTGCGGCCAGCTCGCTTTTTTTCAACGGCCTCGCCTAACTCCACAATCACGCCCTCTTCTAACAATTCAGTGCATATTAAAGTAACAGAGGCCGCTGTCAGTCCAACTGCCTCTGCTATATCTTTTCTCGACATTGCACCATTGTTGTTAATCAATCTAAGTATCGAAGAACGATTTTGAAGTTTTACGTTTTCCAGATTAATTCCTTGGTAGCTCATGTACATAATTTTATACCATAATGCTAGTATTTCACAATATCTATACCTAGCATATTTCCCAATTTTTCTAACTCTTCCCCTATATTTTTGTAAATCACAACGTAATGAGGCTCAAATCCCATCTTAATTGTTTCTTTTACAATCTTTTCTGCAGACTCATTTGTCTTTACAACGATGGATGCTCCATTGAACTGCTTAGGCTTGTCCATAACAACACCTTCAGCGATGAAGAAGCGGAATGTGCCCTCTGGAGTGCGACCTACTCTAAAGATTGTAGCCTCATCAGATGCCTTGCAACCAAAATCCATAACAGGTCCAATCTTTCTGTTCGGATGAACGCCTACCGTTGCACCTGTATCGCAACGGGCTAAATTGCAAGCAGCCATGCCACAGTGCCAGAAGGTAATAGAACTTTCATTTTCATCCATTGAAACTGGATCTCCAAAGAAGGTAGATTCTCCTGTAAATGCAGTTCCAATGTACATTGAAAGTGCACCGTATACATCTGCTTCACAGCTAGCTGGAATATTCAGCGCATTTAAAAGAGAAAGTACCATGCATACCGGTGTACCAAACTCTGTAAAGAAATCTGGCCAGCAGCGGCTGGAAATTGCGCCGATATGATTGTCCTCTACATAGGTCTTGTATGCCTTATAAAGCCTTGCAAAGTCCTTGATGTTCTGCTCAGGCATGTTTGAAAGTCCAACCACCTGTTTTTTAGCATCTTCAAGATACTCCTTACACTCTTCATCTGTGTAATCTTTTGCTTTGTTAATAAGCTCTCTTGCCTCGATAGCCTCTAATGTAACACCGAATTTGCTCATAAGTTCCGCATCAAGAGCTCTGCCAAATCCAAAGCCCTGAGGAGTGTGCCCGATGGCAGACATTTTTAACTCTTTCAGCTGAACCTTTACCTTTGCTGCAGCAATTGTTGAAGCAATTTCTGCCTTTACCTGCTCCTCAGATGGAGCACCAAAAACATGCTCAAAATTGCCCTGTCCTCTAAAAGCACAGATAGCATTTGCTGCAGAGTAAGCTCCTGTAAGTGAATTGCTGCGGAGTCTAGTGCCATCAATAACAGGCTCTCTAAGTGTCCAAAGAAGAATTGGACAATCAAATCTTCTAAGGACCTCGCTAGCATATGCAGCATTTGCAAAAGTAATATTTTGCAGTATCACTAAATCAGGATTTTTATCCTTAAGATATTCTGCTACAGCATCCACAGTAAGCAGAATATCCTCTGGAACAATAATGTCCCCATCAATGGATTTAAGTAATTCTATGGAATTATTAAACTGCTCATGGGCAGTAACCATTTCGTAGGTACCAACACCGATTGGTACATAAATTACCTGAAATTTCATTTATATAGCCTTCCTTTAATAATATAACTCCTTGTTTTCTCCAATCAGCCCTGCAAAGGCCCCCTGGTTAATAAGTGGCGTACGCTTTGGATGGGCAATTACCCATTTGTTTTTCTGAAGCAAAAGCTTGTTTTCGCCCTCTTTGTTTTCAGGCTTTTTCTCAAGGGGTGTGTTTGTACCCCTTGGTAAGATTACTATGCCCTTAAAGCCTGAATCACATGTTTTACAAGGAGAAAGATGGAGTGTTGTCTGAAACATTTCTATTGCAGTACCCTTTGGTACATAGAAAACTGTTGCGTCCTCAACTTTATATGTGCCATCTTCTGCTATGAGCCATGTGTGTCCTAGCACTAGCATAAAGTCTGTAACAGCTACGTTTATTTCGCTGCCCTTGTGATATTCAAAGCCGTTGTAAGTAGAATTTCTTCCGTTACAATAGCCTACCTGAATAGGCATACCACCATAGATTTCATTTTCTATCGTATTTACGATATCTATTGACTCCATTTCTGGAACAGATGCCACATAAATATTTCCATCATTTGGAATGTCTGTATTATCCTCCATATAGGTGCTAAGCTTAGAAAAGTCATAACCTGATATTACATTTCCAAAGGTCTTAAACTCTTCCTCAAACACTGAACGGATTCTTACATCATTTACTTTATTAAGGTGTTCTAACATAATTCCCCCAATGATTTACTGTTCTCTTACAACCTTGATAGTAGCTCTGAAATCTTCCTTGCCCATGCCCTTATCAAGAGCTGTCTGATATACACGTCTTGCATTTTCCTCGCCTGGCATGCTTACTCCACATTCCTTTGCAAGATTGCAGCAGATATTAACATCCTTTGCCATGTTTTCAATAGAAAATGCTGTGGTGTAATCCTCTGCATCAAGCTTTGGAGCCTGACCATCTAAATAGAAGTTCTGGCCACCACCATAAGAAATAGCCTGTGCAAATGTAGGAATCGAAATGCCGTTTGCCTTTGCAAGTGTAAGTGTCTCATTTACACCATTTTGAATCTGAGAAACTAATGCATTGTGGCAAATCTTCATTACAAGACCTTTACCGTTATCTCCCATTCTGATTACGTTTTCACCCATGTATTTAAGAATTGGAAGAGCTTTCTCAAAGTCTTCTTCGCTTCCGCCAACGTAAATACCAAGTGTACCTGCAATAGCAGCTGGCTTGCTCTTTACAACTGGAGCATCAATGAAATGCGCACCTGTCTTTTTAACCATTTCAGAAATCTCAACTGAAACGCTAGGATCTATAGTGCTCATATCAATACAGAACTTGCTGTCATCAAGCTCTTCTAAGATTCCCTCATATACTGCACGAGAGTGCTCACTCTTTGGAACCATAGAGATGATTACATCACATGCTTTAGCCAGCTCTTTTGAGCTCTCACAAGGCTTTGCACCTTTTGATGCTAAAAGATCAACCTTTTCTTTTACAAAGTCAAAACAAAAAACTTCATCATCATGCTTCTTTACTATATTTTCACACATAGACTCGCCCATGATACCCAGGCCAATAAAACCAATTTTCATCCTCTTATCCTCCTAGTTTCCTGCGGTACTATCCCAAGCCTCACAGAAGGTTTTTAATCCCTGTGTTGTGTACGCATGCTTCATGCAATCCTGATATACTGCAAGACCAGTTGTTACAATGTCAGCACCAGCTACAGCACAATCTGCAATCTGCTTTGGTGTACGGATGGCAGCACAGATGATTTCTGTTTTGCCGTAGTAGCCGTAGTTTTTGTAAATGTCTACGATATCCTTAATGTACTGTTTGCAATCTTCTCCATTTGCTTCCTTCCAGCCGATGAATGGTGAAACAAAAAGTGAACCATTTTTTGCAGGAAGAATTGCCTGTGCAGGTGAGAATACAAGTGTTACATTTGTGCGGATGCCTTCCTTTTCAAGAATTCTTGCTGCTGCAATACCAGATTCGATAGCTGGAATCTTGATTACAAAGTTAGGACTAAGCTTTGCAACCTCTCTAGCCATCTTAAGCATTTCTTCTGTATCTTCTAAATGTGGATTGATTTCTACTGATACAGGGAACTTATCAACTCCCTCAAGTCCCTCTTCCTTAATCCAATTAGCAATATCTGTAATAGCTGTCATAAATGGCTTTCCAGAAAGCATTATGTGTCGTGGATTTGTGGTCACACCATCAATTCCAAATGTGTTGTACGCATATTTAATCTCATCTAATTTTGCGCTGTCTAAAAAGAATTTCATCATTAATACCCCCTAAATATTTAATTAACTATTTTAATCAATTATTAAACTTTTATCCTTATAAGTCAATCACTATTGTTAAATATCCCACCAAAATAGCGACTAACATTCTAAGCATTGTTACTGGAAGTCCCTTTTTCATCAGCTTTTCTGGGTCTAGTCCGTAGGATACCGAAATAGCTCTTACTGAAACCGGAAGTAAAGATTCATAATTCATTGCCATTGCTGTAGCAAACACATATGGCAATGGATCAAGCCCTAGCTTGCTTGTTACTCCAATTACTATAGGCAAGGTAACTGCTGCCGAAACAGTACTGTTGGTCATTTCGGATACTATACATGCAAATACTGCAAATATAATTACTGTTCCAAGTCCTCCTGTTAGATTTGCCGAAGAAATCAGGCTTGCTATAGTATCATTAGCTCCTGAACCTGTAAGGATTTGTCCTAATGCAAGACCACCTGCGAAAAGCAAAAGCATGCCCCACATCACTTCCTGCTGTGCTCTATCCCAGGTAAGAAGCATCTCCTTCTTTTCAGCAGAGACGATTACAAAGTTTACAAATCCTAAAATTAAAAAGAGGTATGCTGGCACAAGTCCTGGCAAAATATTTGCATATAAAGGTCTAATAAAGGAACCTAACATGGCTGTTATAAATAAGACTAAGCTTATCTTTTCATCCCTTTTCATAGGGCCCAGCTCTGCATAGCATTTCTCAAAATATTCCTTTGTACCAGACAGTGAATCTGTCTTAAGTGGCTGAAGTAGCATTGCCACAAGTACAACCACAGTTGCTAGAATAGTATATGGCAACATATTTTTAAGCCAATCGATGTACATAAATTCTTTGCCAGTGTAATCCTCAATAAAAGAAATGGCTGTAATGTTCATGGCCCCACCAAGCGGTGTACCTGCGCCACCTACCTGGGAGCCCCATGCTATAGCACATAAAATCGGTGTGGCAGCCTCGCATTTTTTAATATCCTTATAACCTGCTGCTGCAAGCATAGAAACTGCAATTGGTGTAAATATAGCAACCACCACTACGTTTGGCATCATGTTTGAAAGCACTACTGCCGCAAGAAGCCATACAGTAATCTGCGACTTCATGGATGGGCCAATCAGTGATAAGGCCTTTAAAGATATTCTCCTATCAAGTCCGATTTTAGACCAAGGTGCTGTAAGCAAGCAGGAGCCAAATATCAAAATGATGCTACTGCTAGCATACTGGCTAATAACATCCTCCATTGGAACCATGGTGAAAATGGCATTGATAACTCCAGGAAGAAGTGCTGTTACCGTAATATCTACTGGACGTGTCACCCACCAATATATCATCCATATGGCAGTGCCAAGTCCTTTTGCTGCGTTGTAGTCAATAATTCCAGTCTTACCTAATCCAATAGCCGCTAAGAAAAACAGTGCTGGTCCTAGCACCAAATGGATTAGTCTTTTTGTGTTATTCATTTCTAGCCTTTCTAAAACTTCAAAGCATTGTCTCTATTCCAAAGCTTATCGTATTTAAATCCTGTAACCTTTTCGCATACTGCGATTTCTTCTGATGTTGCTACTGAAGTTTCCTCGCCCTTGCGTCTTTTAATCTCTTTTTTCACTATGTCGTACTCTCTTCTATTCATTGGGAAGAGCACTGCAAAAATAATAGCAAGGACCATAAGTAAAATTGGAAGCCATACATAAAGCTGTGTAATGCCAATCTGAGTTGATGCAGACTGACGAAGCTTTGATGCTGCAAGTGTCTCGTCATATCCAATCATAGCAAGTAAAATGCCGATGATTGTTGAGCTAAGTCCTGTTGCAATCTTTCTAATAAATGTAGCCATTCCTGAAACAATACCTGGGCGACTGATGGATGTAATAAGCTCATCTACATCTGCCATATCAGAAAGAATAGCGTAGATGCTCACAGATGAAGCTGCCATACCAAGTCCGATGATAAATGAAAGCACCAGGATAATCGCAAATGGGCTACCTTCATATGAAAGGAATAAAAGTGCTATGGTTGCCACAATTCTAACTGGGAATCCCACTAAGATAGGGAACTTCTTTGATGTACGTGGCATCACAATTGAAAAGATGATAGTTCCAGCAAACTGAGCAAGTAACAGCACGCCCATCATCATAGTGAAGCGGCCGCCATTATAAGCATTTAAGACATCATCTACATAGTAAACAGCCAGTCCTGTTACAAAATCAGCTGCCCCCTGTCCTGCCAAGAAAATCAAGATAAACATCTTGAATGAAAAGCTCTTATAAACTGTAAATGACTGAACTAAGCTCTTTTTAAGAGGTACATTTACAGGCTCCTTCTCTTTTTCCCATGTGCCTAGGAATGTAAGCAAAATAACCACAAAGAAAATAACTGAGAAAATCACTGCTACCTCAAAATAAAGGCTGGCATTTGTGTTGTCTTTGATGATTATTGTAGGAACAAGGCCTGCGATGATAGCTCCTAAGCTAGAAAATACTGTTCTGATACCTGAAAAGCTGCCTCGCTTTGTGTAATCATCAACCATATCTGGAAGCAGTCCATTATAAGGCACCATAACAATAGTAAAGCCTGTAGAAAACAGCATATACATTAATACGTAAAATGCATACTGTCCGCCTACGCTTGTAGCATTTACTCCTGTCCATAAAAGCAGGAAGGTGATAGCTGAAATAAAGCTACCGATAAGAATGTAGAATCTCTTGGCACCAAATTTGGAACGAGTACGGTCTACAATGTTACCCATGATAGGGTCTGTAACAGCATCCCATACCTTTCCAATAAGAGGTATGGTACCCGCAAGTGCTGGCGACATTCCAAGTGCCTTAGTTAAGAAAACTGTAAAGAATGTGCTGATAACTACGAAGGCTCCACCACCGTAGATATCTGCAAATCCGTAAGAACATTTTGCTAAAAACGAATCCTCGCGTTTCTTCTCCATATGTAATTATTCCCCCAATAGTTTATTTTGTAATACCTATTAATTCCTCAAATCTTGGCGATGATTTTCTGATAAATACAGGAGGTTCCCCAACCTTTGCATCTACAGAAAATGTTCCCATTTTGTATTCATCACCTGTAAAAAGATGTACCCATACATCATTTGGCAAAGTTACCTGACGGCTTCTTCTGCCTTCCTCCAAAATAGGAGCCACTAGAATATCCTCTCCTAACAAATATTCTGATGAATCCTTGTAAGCCCATGGCTCATCATAATGATAAAAAACAGGTCTGATAACAGGAGTGCCGTTTTTTGCTGTTTCAGTCACCAGACTTCTTAAGTAATCCCCAAGCTTTTCATGCATCCTGCTGCATGCTGCGGTGTGATTAAGAAGCTCACTGTCATAATCAAACTGCACATTATTGCCTGGCTGATTGCCCTCATGGAATCTGAAAAGTGGAGAGAACACATTCATCTCTTCCCATCTCATCAAAAGCTCCTTGGAGCGTCTCATGTGCATCACTGTAGTATAGCCGCCTACATCAGAATGACTAATGCCATATCCACTCATAGCAAGTGAAAGTGTGGCTGGTATCACAGATGGAAGGCCGTCATCCACAGACCAATCCACATGCTGGTCCCCTGTCCACATCATTGCCGAATCATTAACACTTCCTGTGTAGCCTGCTCTTGTAAAGAAGAAAACTTCATTCTCTGCCTGGCATTCCTCGATGGCCTCTCTATTCATCTTTGCCCAGATGGCTGGCCATTTATTGTGAAGCTCCTTTGGATCACCGTCATGAAGCACTGCATCTACTGGCAGGTATTCCCCAAAATCTGCCATCCAGCCTCCCATACCGATACCTATCATGTTTTCCTTTATCAGGTTTTTATACCATTCATAGGCCTCAGGATTTGTAAAATCCACCATTGCTGCTGGAAAAGTAGTGATTGTAACCAGATAATCATTGCCATCCTTGTCCTTTACGCAGTAGCCATTGGCCTTGGCCTCCTGATAAATATCTTTTTCAAGAGCGATAAATGGATTGATATATCCTAAGAATCTTACTCCCTTTGACTTCCACTCTTTGATTTTCTCTGGCAAATCAGGATATTGCTCATTAGAGTATTTCCAGTTCCACATTACCTGATAGCCAAAGCCTGTGCATCTACAGCCACACCAGTCCTGACACCATACACCAGCTACCTTTGCGCCAACGCCTTCAAGCTCAGCTAATTTCCTATCGATATTGCCACAACCATCAAAGCCTTCCTTTACCTTATCCCCATCCTTTACCCAATCCTGCATGGCGATGATTGCTCCATCGTAAATCCAGTCAGGAAGCTTTCTTTGATGACCTAAAAGATTGCTTAGTTTTTTAGATAGCTCTGGGAATGTATCAGCTGTTTCCATGATGAGCTTTGGTAATTCCTGAGTGTAAATAGTGATTGAATCAGGCTTTGAAAAATCAAACTCACCATACTGATTCATATCTACATGAGCAAAATATTTGTCAGATGAAACAAATGTAGGCTGAACATAGTAAGATTCGTATTTATCAAAGCTTAGTTTCTTTTTTGGCTTCTTACCAAAGAGCTTTTCCTTTATAAGCTTTTTTGAAATACGAGCTACATTCTGATGTTCCGCAACCCAGATTCTTACCTTTTGCCCCTTCAAGTCAAATTCTGAGTAGTTTTCTCCGCAACCATATATATGCTCAGTAGCACTAGTTGGAAAAGTAATCCAAAATCTGTTTACTTCAGTGTCAGAATTATCCACCCTTTCCATGATTAAATCTTGTCTGGTGGAATTGTCTAAAATTGTTAATTTAAACTGCGTGTTAAATCTCTTTTCCTGAACAAGGAATTCAACCCCACCATCCATCTGGTTCATGGAAATGACTTCACACTTTTGTCTCCACTGAAGCTTTTGTCTATATTTAAAACTCCCCCTACTCATTGTGAAGTTGTTTTCTCCGCAACCAACTTCCACTACAATTTCTTCATTTAGTACGATAATTATCCCCCCTATCGTATTAATTAATTCTCTTAATTAATTCTATATTAACTTCTTATTTTCTTCCATTGTGATTATCATAGATTTTCGCATTTAATTATTGTGCATAAATGCTTTTCATTTTAGAATGACAATATGATTAGAGATGATATTAGAAAAGAACTTTATAATTTACAGGACAAGGAATACAGAGATTTTCAAAGTAAGCTGATTCCAGATGTAGACGTGTCTTATTTTGTAGGTGTCAGAACTCCTGACCTTAGAAAGCTGGCTAAACTTATGTCAAAAAGAGCTGACATAAATGAGTTTTTATCAGATTTGCCCCATGAGCTTTTTGATGAAAACCAGCTACATGCCTTTATCATTTCCGAAACAAAGGAGTTTGAGCGTTGCTTAGCTCAGATAGAAAGCTTTTTACCATATGTAAATAACTGGGCCACATGTGATCAGATGACTCCAAAGGCTTTTAAGAAAAATAAAGAGCAGCTACTATCTAACATATATGATTGGATAGATTCCGGTAAAACCTACTCTATCCGCTTTGGAATCAAGATGCTTATGGATCATTTCCTCGGGGAAGATTTTGACACAAGCTACGCCGAAAAAGTAGCATCTGTCAAATCTGGGAAATACTACGTAAATATGATGATTGCCTGGTATTTTGCCACTGCTCTTGCAAAAAATTATGAGTCCACTCTTCCATTTATAGAAAACTATAAACTAGAAAAATGGACCCATAATAAAGCTATCCAAAAATCTATTGAAAGCTACAGAATCACCCCTGAGCAAAAGGAGCATCTTCGTTCTTTAAAGATTAAATAATTACTGCACTACCTTTATGTAGCTACTTACACAGTACAAAACCTGGCCGTTATATTCTACACGTGACCAGCCGTATTCTGTATTGTAACCAGTGCGAACCGCCTGAGTTCCAGCGTAAAGAGTGGCTACCACCACTGAATCTGCATCTGTTACACTAGGCTTATTTCTAAGATTTACCAATTCCTTAGCGGTAACAATCTCATTGCAATCTGTAAACTTTGTTTTAAATCCTGAAGTAGCTGGGGCTGTCTCTGCAGGTGCTGGCTCTGCTGCTGGTGCAGGAGTTGCCGCTGGTGCCGCTGCTTGTCCAGCTAAATCAGTTGTTAAGTAGCTAGATACAGCATAATATGTACCGCCCTCATAAACTACCCTTGACCAACCGCTGGTGCTAACACCTGTTCTAGTAGCCTGCTGGCCATTTACAAGTGTCACCTTCACGGTGCTATCTGCACCCTGGCTTGGCTTATCTCTCAGATTTGTCTTACTCTTAGCTGTTACAATCTCATTAGCATCTGTAAATTTCATAAGTGCTTCAACATCGGCTGATGCCACTGCACGTTCTGAGGTATCCTTTGCAGTTTCAGTTCCGCTGTAACCAAAATACGCTATATCAACATCTACCTTTTTACTGATTCCAGGAATTGTTCCCTGATTACTATACTGCCACATATCACATTTGCCACTGTAGTTAGGGCCCTTTGCAAGGGCTGCTGGTGTGGTGTCGCTTGTGTACCATGCAGTCCAGATTTTATATTTAGCCTCAATAGATGATGTGTTCCATTTATTATCAGCTGACAGCTCATTTTTTGAAGCGTAAAAAATTGGAGTGTATCCTTTTTTGTAGATTTCCCCAAGGAATGCCATGGCAAAGTTACTTCTATCGTCCTTTGTAAGGCTATACTGGCGGCTGCTACTGTTTTCAAAGCCTTCGCAGTTATATCCAACTGGATATGTAATAGGATACTGAGCAATATAGTTTGCTACCCAATCAGCCTCCTCTACTGCCTCTGCTGTGGATGTGGCTGTTGAAAAAAAGTATGCACCGATTTTGATTCCATACTTTTCAGCTTCCTGCATGTTAAACTTTGCGTTTGTATCAGGCTTAATTTCTCCAGTTTTCGAATCTCTGTAGCCTACACGAATCATGGCAAAATTAATGCCAGATGTGGCTACCTGTGACCAATCAATGGTGCCCTGGAATCTGGAAACATCGATACCAAAGGTCATGGTAGCTGTCTCTCCAACATTGCTAGCGCTAACTACCTCAATGACATTTACCTCTGCCCCAGTTTCTGTTTTTACAGTGCCCTGTGGATCTGTTTGGGCTGCTTCCTTTTCCTCTTCTGTGGCATCTGGATAAACTACCTCGATAACCACATCCTCATCAGGATCTTCCTCAGGAACCTCTTCTTTTGGCTCTTCCTGCTGTAGGGCTACCTCTTCTGGTTCTTCCTCAGGTTTGTTTTTTAGAGTCACAACTACAAAAATGCCCGCAATAAGGAGCAGCGCTGCTGCAACTGCTCCAATAATAATCATTTTTTTCTTATCCATAAACATTTATTCCACCCCTTAAATTCAAGTCTAATCTTAGTCGTCAATTTCCTCAATAAGGTCCTCTACATCGTAAAGCTCACCTTCAACAAGGTCAGTGTAGATGTGACCATCCAAGTGGTCAATCTCATGGCAAAGTGCTCTTGCCATAAGGCCTTCACCTTCTACGATGATTTCTTCCATGTCCTCATTTAAAGCCTTAACCTTAGCGTAATTAGGACGTGTAACCATTCCTGTTTTACCAGGAACTGAAAGGCACCCCTCACTACCTGTCTGCTCACCAGATGTCTCTATAATTTCTGGGTTTATAAGTGTAACAGGGCCCTCGCCTATATCGATAACGCAGATACGGCGAAGCACGCCAACCTGAGGAGCTGCAAGACCTACACCATCTGCATCATACATTGTGTCGTACATATCCTCGATTAAAGTCTTAAGACGTGGTGTAAGCTCCTTAACTGGCTTACATACCTTTAAAAGTACGTCGTCCTTACCATATTCTCTAATTTCTAATAATGCCATATTATTTCCTTTCTAGATTGTTGATATTGGATCAAAATCAAACCATGTGGTTGTGTTTCTATATTGTTTTTGTTCTAACAAAAACTTATCAATTGCATCTTTTACTGTAACAAGCCTGTCATATTCATCGGCCTTTACATAGATAACTCTACGATAAACATCCTTGAGCTTTCCAATGTAAGCATCCTCTGGACCCATTATAACAATTTTAGGGTCAGTTTGCCTAATAAGTGATGCCAGAATATCCGCCTGCGATACAGCATCCTTTTGCTTATCTGAGCTTACCTGTATTCCCAAAATGTGGGAGCAAGGTGGATAAGAAAGCAATCTGCGATAAGCGAACTCCTGCTCATAGAAGCTATTATAGTCCTGATTTGCAGATGCTACCACTGCATAATTATCTGGCTGGTAGGTTTGAATAATTGCGATTCCAGGCTCACTTCCTCGTCCTGCACGTCCCACTGCCTGGGTGAGAAGCTGGAAGGTGCGCTCACCACTATGGTAATCGGATTCGTTAAGTGAAATGTCCGCAGCAATGATACCAACTAAGGTAACATTTGCAAAATCATGGCCCTTAACAATCATCTGGGTTCCAATAAGCACGTCTGCCTCATGGGCTGCAAATGCAGAAAGGATTTCCTCGTGACCATTTTTACCACTGGTGGTATCAGCATCCATTCTAAGGACTCTTACCCCAGGGAAACTTTCCTTTACGATTTCTTCCAAGCGCTGAGTGCCTGCCTTGAAGCTGCCAATATATTTGCTGCCGCAGCTAGGGCAGGTCTTAACCGTCCTGGTGGTGAAGCCGCAATAATGGCACTTCATCACCCCTCCATTATGAAGGTGCAATGCCACATCGCAATGTGGACATTTTAACACGTGGCCACAAGCCCTGCAACTTACGAAGCCCATCAGGCCTCTTCTATTTAAGAACAGCATTATCTGCTGCTTTTTAGCGAGTCTATCTGCCATCAATTCCTTTAGCCTGCGGCTAAGCATAGAACGATTACCTGATGCAAGCTCTGCTCTAAGGTCCACTATTTCACAGCTAGCCATATCCTGACCTTGAGCTCTCGCCTTAAGCTCTATCAGCTGATACTCACCAGCACGGGCTCTGCTGTAGGCCTCCAAGCTTGGTGTGGCAGAACCCAGTATTACTGTAGCTCCTGTAAGGCTGGCTCTGAAAACTGCTGTCTCTCTGGCGTGGTATCTAGGAACAACCTCGGATTTGTAGCTAGTCTCGTGTTCCTCATCTATGATGATAAGTCCAAGGTTTGCAAAAGGCGTAAATAATGCCGAACGAGGACCAACCATAATGCTAATCTCACCTGATTTTGCACGTTCAAACTGGTCGAAACGCTCTCCTGGTGACATGCGGCTATTTAGAATGCTGACCTTATCACCAAAGCGAGTATAAAAACGCATAACTGTCTGATATGTAAGGGCGATTTCAGGAATCAGCACAATTACTTGCTGTCCCATATTTATCACATGCTCCATAACATCCATGTACACCTCTGTCTTACCAGAGCCTGTTACACCATGGATGAGATATGTCTTTTTACGGCCAGTATCTATGTCAGCCTTTATCTGTTCAGCAGCAGCCTCCTGCTCTTCATTTAACACGATATGCTTACGCTGACCTTCATTTATATGAGGGTTTCTAAAGGTACGAACCTCATTAATTCTAATAATCCCTTTTTTCTCCAGGTCTCTAATCTGGGTAGATGACACCTCCAGCTTTTTAGTGGCAAGCTCCCAATCCAGCACATCTATCGTAAGAAGCTCCTTTAGCAAGCGTTCCTTGCCGATGGCGTGGCGCTTTGTCATCATCTCCTGAAGCTCTATCTTGGCCTGTTCAATGGAAATTGCCAGACTGATTTCCTTCTTAAGCTTTTCGTTTTGCTTTTTCTTAATAGGAATAACTGTCTTTAGGGCCTGATTCATGGTGCTACCGTAATTACGTTTTAAAAAAGCAGCCAAAGAAATAAGCTGAGACTCTATGGCGATACTATCCTTTACGACCCTCGCTATAGGCTTCAGCTTTGTAACATCAAACTCTGGTGTGTCGTGCAAACCAACCACATATCCTGTAATGGCGCGGTTGCCCTGCCCAAATGGAATCACTACCTGAACACCCTCAAAGACCTGATTTTCCAGCTCTGTAGGCACTATATATTCAAATGTCTTATCCAATCTCTCATGGGAGATATCTATGATAATGTCTGCATATTTCATGTGAACAATTTTAGCACAAAAGGGTTTCTTTTTGTATTCAATATGGTAAAATGAATTGATTTTAAACATATAACCATTTCCAGGGAGGATACCTATGCGTCATCTTATGAGCCCTCTAGATTTTTCTAGAGAGGAACTGGAGCAGCTAATGGACCTGGCCGATGACATCAAAGCTCATCCGGAAACCTATTCCGAAAAGTGCCACGGCAAAAAGCTAGCTACCTGTTTTTACGAACCAAGCACACGTACACGTCTTTCATTTGAAGCTGCCATGTTAAATCTTGGTGGTTCAGTACTTGGTTTTTCTTCCGCTGATTCTTCATCAGCAGCCAAAGGCGAAAGTGTTTCCGACACCATTCGCGTCATTTCTTCTTACGCAGACATCTGCGCTATGCGTCATCCAAAAGAAGGCGCTCCATTAGTCGCTTCTCAGCGATCACTTATTCCCGTTATTAATGCCGGCGACGGCGGTCATCAACATCCAACACAGACACTTACCGATTTATTTACCATTCGTTCTTTACGTGGTGAAATTAAAGACCTTACTATCGGTTTATGTGGTGACTTAAAGTTTGGACGTACAGTCCACTCTCTCATTAACGCCCTCGTTCGTTATCCGGGAATCAAATTCGTACTTATCTCACCAGAAGAACTAAAAGTTCCTGAATATATCCGAGAGGATGTTTTAGAGAAAAATGGCTATGAATACAAGGAAGTAGATTCTTTGGACGATGTTATGGGAGAGCTTGATATTCTCTACATGACAAGAGTACAGAGGGAACGTTTCTTCAACGAGGAGGACTACATCCGTTTAAAGGACTTCTTTATCCTGACACCTGAAAAGATGCAGCTTGCTAAAAAGGATATGATGGTCCTTCACCCACTACCACGAGTTAATGAAATCTCAGTAGATGTGGACGATGACCCTCGAGCAATGTATTTTACTCAGGCAAAATATGGAGTATTCATTAGAATGGCTCTAATCCTTACACTTTTGGAATTAGTATAGAAAGGGGATTCAATGCTTAATATAAGTGGAATTCATCAGGGATTCGTACTGGACCACATCAAGGCCGGCGAATCCATGACAATATACAATAACCTTCATCTTGAGAATCTTGGCTGCGATTGCACAATCGCCATGATTATGAATGCCAAGTCAAATAAGATGGGAAGAAAGGACATCATCAAAATCGAATGTCCAATCGAAAGAGTTGACTTAGATATCCTTGGATTTATAGATCACAACATCACCTGCAACATCATAAAGGATGATGCCATCGTAGAAAAGCGCAAGTTGGCGCTTCCAAAAGAAATCAAAAACGTAATCACTTGCAAAAACCCTCGCTGCATCAGCACTGTAGAGCAAGAGCTAGACCAGATTTTTATTCTTACTGATGAGGAGAATGAGGTCTATCGTTGCAAATATTGCGAAGAGAAATACACAGGCACAAAATAGGGAAATAAAAAACACCCAGTAGCTTGTAAGCGTAACTGGGTGTTTTTTGATGTCAATTATTGCACCTTAGCCTGGGCGATTACTACGCCCTTGTCATCTGTCTGGTACGCCATGTTACCAATCTGTACCATCTGATTCTTTACAAGCTTTCCATCTTCACCAAATAAGAAGTTCTGATTTGCAATCTTAACTACCTGGTTTACTACGATAAGTCCGGTCTTAGGGTCTGCGTAATATACGCCGTCTTTTGCAGCAACAACGCCCTTAACCATGACACCGTTGTCTCCAAAGTAGTATGTTCCATTGCCTACCTGCTTAAAGCCTGTCTGCATCTTACCATCTGGTCCGAAGAAGTATACATTGCCCTTTACATCAACAGCGCCAACCTGCATCTGGCCCTTCTCGTTGAAGTAGTAGAATGAACCATCGATAGCAGCAAGACCTGTAACTCTGTGAGCATCTGTCTTGTCTAAGTAGTACTTGCCAGTAGCATCCTGCCACCAACCTCTGTACATCTTACCATTGTCATTAGGATTGAATAAGTATGTAAGTCCGTTAACATCTACCCAACCTACCTGCATTAAGCCTTGGTCGTTGAAGTAATACATATCCTTGTCGATAACAGCAAGGCCCTTAAGCATGTGACCATCTGTTGTATCTAAGTAACGAACACCAAGTGCTGGGTCTCTAAACCATCCTGTATAGAGCTTACCATTTTCAGCAGGGTTGAAATAGAATGTGTTTCCACCAAGCTCTAACCAACCTACCTGAAGCTGAGCCTGCTCATTGAAGTAGTAAATACCCTTGTCGATTGTGTTTAAGCCAACAACTGCGTTTGCTGTAGCTGGTGAGAAGTAATATGTTCCAAGTGCTGGCTCTGTGTACCAACCTGAAGTAACAAGACCAGAAAGTGGATCTGTGTGGTATTTGATACCTGCAATGTCAATCCAGCCAAACTGTCTACGGTAGTTGTTATAGAAAAATCTGTTACCTTCACCAAGGTCCAAAAGACCTACCATAGGAATAAATGCTGCATAGTCCTTTGCTGCAAGGTTCATATCTACACGACCATTGATTCCAGGAACTGCTCCGCCAGATGTGTACTGCCATACAGCCCAACCTGGGATATCGTTATGATCAGAGTACTGTGCAATCCACTTATCAAAAGCTAATGCTGATGTGAAGTGTGTCTTGTAAAAGTTTGTATATGTGTAAAGTACTGGTGTGTATCCAGCTGCTGCAATAATGCTGCAGAATGTGTTAGCCATTGCTGTACATGTATTAGCATCGAGGCCTTTTTGAGTTCTATCCTCGAAATCAAATGCAACTGGGAAGTTGATGTTGTAACCATCAATCCACTGAAGAACCATCTGAGCCTCAGCTGCTGCTGCCTCTACAGATGTTGCATATGAGTAAATATATACACCTGTACGAATGCCAGCTGCCTGCGCATTCTTAACGTTCTGTGCAAAGAAAGGATCGATTCCGCTCTTTGCACTACCTACTTTGATATATGCATATGAGATGCCTGACTGAGCAACCGCTGCCCAGTTAATAGCGCCCTGATATTTAGAAACATCTACGCCCTGTGCGCCTGCTGCATTTGCTGTAACTGGCACTGAGAAAAACATGCTAAAAGCAAGCACGAGAGCCATAACAGACTTGAATAACTTTGAAGTCTTAAACTTTTTCACCTTAAAATAACCTCCTGAATAAACTTCTAGTAGTATATCATTAAATCTGGTGTCTAACCACCTTATACTCATCACCATCCACGAAATATGGACACTCTCTATAATGACCAGTCACTAGTTTAACATAGTCATCCTCATCCATATCCATTTCGCAGTAATACTGCTCGTCCTCTTCGTCCCAGACAAAGTTATTGCAGTATTCACAAGCAGTTCCACTGGATTTTTTTACCTTACTATTACCAGCCATCTAATGAAACCTCCAACTAAAACAGCACAAAGAATTGTGCCAAGCATTATTGCATACATATATTCCTGATGTTTTTTACCCCACTTGGAGTTCATAACTCCCATGTAAAGCCCTAAACCAGCAAGAATTGCTACAACATTAATAAGCATATTTACAGTATCCATCATTGTCCCTCGTAATCAATACTTTAAAACAAACCTGCAATAAGCATGATAATTTTAGTGCCAAGTCCCATGATAACACCAGCTAAAACAACACCACACATTGTAGCTTTGATGCTGCGCTTGAAATCCATATCAAGAATTGATGCTGCCAGTGTACCTGTCCAAGCACCTGTTCCTGGAACTGGAATTCCTACGAAAAGAAGAAGTGCAATGTAAAGACCATTTCCTGCCTTTGCCTTAAGCTTCTCGCCACCCTTGTGTCCCTTTTCAAGACAGAATGTAAAGAAACCACCGATAACTGGCTTGTCCTTGCCCCACTCTAACACCTTTCTTGCAAAGAAAAAGATGATTGGAACAGGAAGCATATTTCCAATGATTGCAATGATGTAGCTTGGAAGAAGTGGAAGGTTCATAGCTACTGCATATGGGATTGCACCTCTAAGCTCGATAAGTGGAACCATTGAAATAAAAAATACGATTAAATACTGAACTAACATAAATACTATCCTTTCAAAATATCTTCTAATTCATTAATGAGCCTTTGCATCTCCTCATCTGTACCAATACTAATACGAAGATAATTTGAAATGCGCTCTGGCTTAGAAAAGTGTCTTACGTAAATGTCTCTTTTCTTAAGCTCTTCAAAAATCATAACTGCATCTGCACTTTTGTGAGTTGCAAATATGAAATTGCTTTTAGAATCCGGGAAAGTAAATCCAAGGTCTAAAAGCTTTGACTTTGTCCATTCGCGGGTTGCGATGACATCAGCCACTCTATCCTTAAAGTATTTATCATCCTCTATAGAGGCAACTGCGGCTGCAAGGGTAATAGAATCCATAGTATAAGAATTAAATGAAAACTTGCAGTCTGACAAATACTTAATAAGCTTTTTTGAACCAATGGCGTAACCTATACGGTTTCCTGCCATAGCTCTTGATTTTGAGAAAGTTCTCACTACTAATATATTATCGTATTTACGAACCAACTCCAAGCAGCTTTCAGAGCCAAAATCTACATAAGCCTCATCCACAATCACAACGCACTCTGGATGTGACTTAACTATTTTTTCAAAAAACTCTACAGGCTCTGCTATTCCTGTAGGAGCATTTGGATTAGGAATAACTATTCCGCCACATGGATTCTCGTAATCACTTGGCTTAATCTTAAAGTCATTATCAAGTGATTTGGTAGTATATGGAATCCTAAATAAATCTGCCCATACATCATAAAATGAATATGTTATATCTGGAAAAAGAACTGGCTTTTCAGAATTAAAAAAAGTAAGGAAGGCCATTGCTAAAACATCGTCAGAGCCAACTCCTACAAAAACGTTTTCCTCATGAAAGCCATGATACTTTGCCAATGCCGATACTAACACCTGACAGCTTGGGTCAGGGTATTTGCGCAAGCTATCTAAAGAAACTCCTGAAATAGCTTTACCCACCAAAGGACTTGGTGGGTATGGATTTTCATTTGTGTTTAGCTTTATAACTTTTTTCTTTGGCTGTTCGCCTGGTGTGTAAGGTACTACTGTTCTAACGTTTGATGTCCAATCTGCCATATTCTCCCTCACATTAAAAAGCCATTACTCCTGTGGTAAATCTGTAGCTGGTGCTGGCTGCTCAGCTGGAGCTATGCCCTGCTTTAACAGATTTAACTGAACCTCTGCATTAAGAAGGTCTGGGTAGTTAAGTACCTGAACCTGCTGTTCTGCTGTAAGTGAATCAAAAAGTGTTCTTGCCTCTGCAATCTTTGGCTCAGATTCAAGAGTTACTGTTTCAATCTCAGCAATAAGCTCCTGACATTTAGCCTGTGGATTAGCATATTCAAGATTCTCCTGCTCTGTGTTTCCTGTATAGAATACGATAACAGGCCATCCTGCTTCAACTATACCATAAATTGTCTTTGCAGATGAAAGTGGTAAGTTTACGCAACCGTGACTTCCACCATTTCTATAAATAGTGCCACCGAACTTTGAACGCCATGTGGCATCATGTAAGCCCTCGCCCATGTTGAAAGGCATCCAGTAATTAACATGTGATTCGTAGTTGTCACCACGAAGTGTAGCATCTGTCTGCTTGTAAGCGATTGGATAAACACCTGTGTGTGTACCATGGTCTGTAGAAATCTTACCAGATACGCAGTTAGTATCAAATACCATCTCGCCATTTGAATAAACATAAACGTGCTGCTCTGAAAGGTTAACCTCTACGTAATTGTTTCCATAGTCATGCTCGCCATGGCTTGTAGCCTTGTAGAGATATGTAAAATCACGAGTCACATCCTGACCGCCTTCAAGGTCAGCAATAATTGCATCGATTTCTCCGTCGTAAGCGATTTTCCAACCAAAGGAACCAGCAGGAACTTTAATCTGCTCTCCTGATGTAGTGGTGAAATCCTTAGCCTTGCCAAAGGTGTTGTATTTCTTGCCCATAGCATTAACGAACTCACCCATAGCGTCTCTATCAAAAGAAATCTTGAAATCATCATCCCATGTAAAGAATGTAGATTTAACATCTGCAGGAATCTCCTCTGTGATTCCTTCGCCTAAATCATAATGGATATTTGTATCCATGTATTTATTTAACTGTTCACAAGCTGCCTGAATATTAGCATCCTCAGCTTTAACATGTGGCTTGTGGTAGCAAGTACCATCTGAAATGTTTATTTTAGTCTGAAGATTTTCAACAGCGTAAATGATTGCATCCTCAATACCCTGCTGATCTATAACATCACCATAAACCTCATCTACGATAGCGAATTTACTACCATCAAAAGTGATGTAAGCATCTTCAGATTCCTTTGTAGATTTGTGACCACTAAAGTCAAGCTTTGCTGCCTCAGCCTTAACAGCTGCCAAGTCATAAGAGTTACCTGTGGCTGTGTAGTATTCTGCTGGAACAAAAAGACGTCCCACCCAGTTGAAACCAGTCTGTGTTTTAAGTAAATCAGCAACCTGGCTTTCATCATAGTTAACATCTACTCCAAGGTCCTTCGAGCTAACCTCGTTTACTACATTACCCTCATCATCTATAAAGGAAATTGTGTATTTATCTGCACTATCAACAATCTTTTCGTATATGCTTTCTGCTGTCTTAAAAGAAGCTCCAACACCGTTTACTGTACTTCTAATATAGAAATGACTTCTGAAGAAAAGACTACCTACAAGATAAATAAGTGCAACTACGGCAAGAACAATTCCTATTTTTATAGGGTTTATCTTTTGTGTGTTTACTTTAGTTTTCTTTTTGTTACTCATAAACCTTTCCTTTTATGTATAAAGTATAAAAATACAAAAATTCTCCGTGTCATAGTTTACAGGAAATATTGAAAGAAAATAGACTAAACTTTTACTTTTAAAGCGCAATTATTTGACTATTTTCTCCTAAAAGTCTTAAGTTCATCAATAGTGAACTCGTATGCCTGATTACAGAACTGGCATCTTACCTCAACTGGCTTGCCATCAGCAATGATGTCATCCATATCTTCCTTGCCAAGTGATGCAAGACTCTTGATAACTCTATCTCTAGAACAATCGCACTTGTAAGAAACTGGATATGTCTCCATAAACTGTAAATCAAGACCTGCAAGGACTGTCTCAAGCATCTGCTCTGGTGTCTTACCTGCAGATAACATATCTGTAACAGATGGCAAAGTTTTAAGATTTTCTTCTATCTGAGTGATAACCTCTTCTGGTGTAAATGGCATAAGCTGAATAATGAAGCCGCCTGCTACATTTACAGTGTTGTCCTTGTTCATAAGAACCCCAAGACCTACTGATGATGGAATCTGCTCTGAAACTGCATAATAATATGTTAAATCCTCTGCGATTTCACCTGTCTGAAGCTCTACTGTACCAACATATGGCTCCTTAAGACCCATATCCTTAATAACACGCATGATACCAAGGTCGATAGCTCCACCTACATCTAGCTTACCGTTCTTTGGTGGTAAATCTACAACAGCAACATTAGGGAATCCCTTTACTTCACCCTTGCTGTTGGCTGTTACAGTCACACCCTTAAGTGGACCACTTCCTTGAATCTGAAGAGTGACTAAATCGTCATCTCCCTTAAGCATTACACCCATCATTGAACCTGCAGAAAGCATTCTGCCAAGTGCTGCTGTTACAACAGGTGATGTATTGTGACGCTGTCTGCCTTCCTCAACCATGTCGTGGCTTGTGATGGCAAATGCTCTAATGGCATCATTTGCCGCTGTAGCTCTAACTATATAATCGCTCATTTTGTTACCTCTCTTGCTATAAAATACAATCTATCACTATCCTCAGTTGGTGTAGACATAGTGTTTACATCTAGCACCTCAAGGAACTGTAATCCACTTTTTGCTATGGCATCCTTTATCTCTTCTATAGAAAAAGCATGCTGAAGATGCTCCTCCTCATAGCGGTCAAAAGTGCCCTCCTCATTTTCCTCATAGATAGTAAGGAAATAGTAATTGTCCTTAGTATCTTCGTTATAATCATTCTCCCAAATAAAGCTGCCTTCCTCACGGTTTTCAGCAATGGTATTAGTACCTAGCTTTTTAAAATAATGCTCCGTTTTGACATCAAAAATAAAAAGCCCCTTTGGGTCCAAATAATTATTAACAAGCTTCATTACTGTAAGAAGGTCTGACTGATTTGTCAAGTAGTTGATACTGTCGCATACACTGACAACAGCCCCAACAGTACCATAAAGCTCAAACTCACGCATATCCTGACATAGATAAAGGATTCCCTGGGAATCCTCTGCTGTCATTGCCTCCATAAGCATGTCATATGAAATGTCTATGCCAATCATGTCGTAGCCCTTAGCCTTAAGGCGTCTGGTCATCTGTCCTGTGCCACAGCCTAAATCGCATACGATTTCCATTGGCATATCATATTTTTTAAAAAGTGTTTCAATATTATTTGCCCAGTCGTCATATGGAATGTTGTCCATATACATGTCGTAAACTGAAGCAAAGCCTGTGTAAGCTTCCATCCTAAATCCTCTTTGATAGAAAGCCTGTAATCTTTCTAACTATATCAAAATCGTTCTGAATCTCTTCTACCTTAAGTCGGTTCTCCTCTGAGAATCCCACTAAAATATCATGATTGGCCTCTGCCAAATAGTCCATAATACCGTCGATGTCACTCTTAATATTCTTAGGGCATTTGATATAATGTCTCTTGCCTGCAGTGATATGAAGAGTGTAGGTGATTGAAAAATGATGCCATAGGAACTTGTGCATGGTGGAATATTTGTAAATCCAAATGATGGCATCGATTGGCACAATAGCCACACCAAAGCTACTGGTCTCTATAAAGTAATGTTCAGTAATGAACATATCCTCTGTAGCAAGCTGTGGTAAGGTAGCAAGCTCCTCCTCTGCCTCAGCTAAAATCTCCGATGGCTTGCCATAGGCTCTGGTCTTTTGAACAGGAATAGACAACACCGGAAATGCTATGAACAAGCAGTAGACGATAATAGCTGCAACGCTATAAAGGAAAAACACCACATAAAAAAAGCTAAAGGCTCTGGCTGCAAGGTCGGTAGCGTCTGGCTCTGAAATAGAGTAAGAAGAAACCGTAGACATTATGCCGTCCTCATTCCAGTTCAGGTCATTTGCAAGATTTGTAAGAAGGCTCCTAGCTGCTGTGGATGAATAAAGGATTTCTCCCGGTACTGTTAATTCATCAATAGTAGGAGCGCCCTGCTCGCAAGTATTTGGATCCAAAAGCACTATCACGCATTCATTATTAATCATGGTGTAATAGTAATAGCCTCTTGTAGCATCCAACCATTTGCTGGTATAGCCAGTGAAATACAAATTATGGAGTTGAAATTTTCCGTAGGTCTCTTTTGAATTGTAAAGGTCGTAAAGACTGATGTTTTCCTCGCTGTAGGTCTTTGGAAAAAGCAAGTGACCTACAGGAAGAATAAAGGTAATAGCAATAAGAATCACCAGAAAAATAATAGGAGCATAAAGCCTATTTTTATAATATGTCTTTATTGATCTTGTGATTAAATGCTCCAACGAATCCATAACTGCTCCAAAAAATATAATTATTTATGTGCTTCAAACCAATTATAAAGGTCTTCAAAAACCTGCTGTCTATCAAGCTCATTTAAGATTTCATGTCTGTCACCCTTGTAAAGCTTAAGAGTAACATCTGAAATGCCGGCAGCGCGAAGTGCTTCTGCTGCAGCTGTAGTGCCTGCGCCTAAATTTCCTACTGGGTCGTCCTCACCTGAAACTACAAGAAGAGGAAGGTCCTTTCTCATCATCTCTGGGCAAGCCTTTGAACAAGCAAACTTTGTTGCTTCTACCAAGCCCTTGTAGGCATTTAAAGTAAATGTATATGTACAGTATTTATCATGGTAATACTTTTCAACATTCTCAAGGTTCTTTGAAAGCCATGATTTAGCATAATCATTTCCGTAGCAATCAAACTGCTTGTAAGGTGCACTGTATGTCATGTTTCTGATAACCTCGCTTCTGTGGTTCTTGCCCTGGAAAAGGGAAAGAACTGCGATGGTAGCAAGACCACCTGAGCATGTAGCAGCTGTCTCCTGACCAGTTCCCATGATAACAGCACCTGTAATGCCTGAAATGTCCTTTGCCTTAACAGCAAGAAACTTTCTAAGCATGTATGAGCCCATAGAATGTCCTAAAATAAAATATGGAATGCTAGGATTAGCATTTTTTGTCATAGTGTAGTGTGTGAAAATGTCTTCCACCATAATGTCTGATGGATGCTTGCCTGTCATAACCCCAAGCTCATCATCACTTTTTACTGAATGACCGTGACCAATATGATCATGACCTACTACTAAAAACCCCTTAGATGCTAAGAATGTAGCAAATTCATCATATCTTTCAATGTACTCTACCATTCCGTGTACAATCTGAAGAACTGCTACAGGCTGTCCCTCTGGAAGCCATTTTCTGCAGTGAATTACTGAATGCCCATCCTTAGAATTGAATGTGTAAACCTCTTGATTTGCCATGTTTTTTCCCCTTATACGTTCATTAAAAATCTGTGTTTATTTTATCTGATTTAATAGGCATATTCAATAAATTGCTCTATTTAAACTGCTCTATCATAATCTGTATATTACGTTGTCCTCTAAACTCATTAATAGATGGCTCATAAACCATATCCATGCCAATTGGGGCAGACTTTCCTGAGAACAATCCATCCCATGAAGCTTGCCCATATTTTTCAACAGCAAGAGCCTCAAATTCCGGTACATTTCTAAAGAGAAGGCCTGTCATTTGAGCCCCCTTTTCATTAATCAAAGTAAGTCTTAAGTACTGTCCTTCCTTGCCCATATATGAAGCTTTCGCAACTTTTACATTTTTAAGAGCAAAAAGAGGCTTAGTGTTGCCAGTACCAAATGGAGCCAAAAGGTCCATAGAATCCACAAGGGATTCTGTTATATACGAAAGAGGCATGTCACAATCGATAGTAACCACTTCCTGCATGTCATCCTCTGTAAGTGTGCAGTTGGCATTCAGGCGACTTCTAAGCTCATCTATTTTTTCTGTAGGAAGAGAAACGCCAGCCGCCATTGGATGTCCACCGAATTTAGAAAACACATCCTTTACAGCAGTCAGCTCTTCAAACATGTTGTAGGCTGGGATGGAACGACCGCTTCCCTTTGCACCAGTTTCAGCATCTGTAATTACAAGCACTGGTTTATTGTAGCTTTCGCGAATTCTACCAGCCACAATGCCTGCCAAGCTTTCATGAAGCTCTGGGATATAAATAACAAGCACTCTATCCTTAGCCAAATCACTAGTTTCAATAAGCTCTTTTGCCTTATCTATGCCCTTTTGAGTCATAGCCTTTCGCTCTGCATTAAGCTCTACCAATTCATTTGCCATAACAAGTGCCTTGGTAGAATCCTGCTCCATCAGAAGCTCTATAGCCTTTGATGCTGTATCCAGACGGCCACTGGCATTTAAACATGGACCAATGATAAAGCCAAGGTGATAACAGCTAAGTGGCTTACCCTTTAGCTCGTTTCTAGCAAGAAGAGCTAAAATACCAGGATTATTTGTGCGTTCAATAGCTTTTATTCCATGGTATACAGTAGCTCTGTTTTCGCCTTTTAATTCCATAACATCACACACAGTTGCAATGGCAGCAAAAGGTAAAAATGCATCTGCCTTTTCCTTTTCAATTCCCAAAAATTCAAAAAGCACATCAGCAAGCTTCCATGCCACCTGGGCACCGCAGATTCCTTTAAATGGATAATCACAATCCTCACGTTTTGGGTCTACAACAGCGTCAGCATTTGGCAGAATCTGGCGCTTTGTCACCCCATCCTCACCTAGCTCAAATGGAACCTCATGATGGTCAGTTACAACAAAAGTCATGCCAAGTTCCTTGGCCAAATCCACTGCAGGCTCTGCTGCAATACCATTGTCACAGGTGATGATAAATCCTACCCCATCATCAAAAGCAGCCTGCACCATGTCAGGGTTAATACCATAGCCATCTACCATTCTGTGAGGCACAGCATAATCAACATCTCCTCCTGCTTCTCTGATTGCAGATGTAAGAATGTATGTAGACATGATTCCATCTACGTCATAGTCTCCCACTACTCTGATTTTCACGCCCTCATCAATAGCTTCTAATAGTAGCTCGCAGGCATTGTCCATATCCGCAAAAAGATGTGGATCTGGGAAATTATCAAGAGAAGGATGTAGGTACTCCTGCATCTCATCATATGTAGTTAGACCACGGTTTACCATAAGTCGGACTAAAACCGGGTCCACGCCAAGCTTTACGCTAAGGCCTGCATAGTCTGCAGCCTTGCGTTGTAGCATCCATTTACTCATAAAATATTCTCCAAAATATAAAATAACCTCCCCCTATTATACTAGGGGAAGGTTGAATTACAAACACTAATAACTAAGCTAAAGCAGCAGTAATGATAGCCATTGAGTAAACTTCCTGTGCGTTGCAACCTCTTGAAAGGTCGTTGATTGGAGCGTTAAGACCAAGAAGGATTGGGCCGTAAGCTTCAAATCCGCCAAGACGCTGAGCAATCTTGTAACCGATGTTACCAGCATTGATATCTGGGAAGATAAATGTGTTAGCGTGACCAGCTACTGTTGAATCTGGGCACTTTGTCTTTGCAACACGTGGTGAAACTGCAGCATCAAACTGAAGCTCTCCGTCGATATCAAGCTCAGGATATTTCTCCTTAGCAAGCTGTGTAGCTGTTCTCATCTTGTCAACATCCTCGCCCTTTCCTGAGCCAAGTGTTGAGTATGAAAGCATGGCAATCTTTGGATCGATACCAAAGATTTTAGCGCAAGCAGCTGTCTCACCTGCGATTTCAGCAAGCTCTTCAGCTGAAGGCTTAATATTGATAGCGCAATCACCCATAGCAAGAACCTCGCGGTCACCTGTTGAGTGGTTACGAACCATGATAAAGCATGAAGATACGATGCTGTTACCTGGCTTTGTCTTAATTACCTGAAGTGCTGGACGAACTGTATCAGCTGTAGAGTATGTAGCACCACCAAGAAGTGCATCAGCAACACCCATCTTTACGAGCATTGTACCGAAGTAGTTAGCCTGCTTACATGTAGCAGCAGCCTGCTCCATTGTAACGCCCTTAGACTTTCTAAGCTCGCAGAAGAGCTCGCACATCTCATCGAATCTGTCGTAGTTGTCTGGATCAATGATAACTGCGCCACGAATGTTGAAACCAACTTCCTCAGCAGCTGCCTTAATCTCTGACTCCTTACCAATAAGAATTGGCTGAAGGAAATCAGAACCAAGTAAACGGCTAGATGCCTCGATGATACGTGGGTCTGTACCCTCTGTGAATACAATTTTCTTAGGATCCTTTTTAAGGATGTCAATTAACTGTCCAAATCCTGCCATTTTATAATTCCTCTTTCTTTCTTTAAATACAACTCAAAAAGTTGTTATATATTATTTTCAAAACCTTATATATATTACTACTTTTTTTTGAAAAAACAGTGGAATTTAGCATTGTTTTTTATTTTGTACTTTTTAGTATTTTACTTCACCCTCATGTTTCATAAGAGTCGCCATTGTAATACTTTCTAAGGCAGTTAATTCATTCACTAATTTACCAGGCTCTTTAGTGCTAACCTCTATCACATAAGTGGCACCGTTTGTAGTAATGCTTCTAGAATCTATTTTGTAGCTTTTTGCATACTTTTTGATTGCATCTGTTATAGTCTCTTCTCTTACATCCCCTGAAGATGTTTTGATTACCAATAATTCTGGAGCTGACATAGTAGGAACAAGGCTAAGAATTACAATAGCAATTGTAACAAACACTGCAAGAATAACGCCTAGTACAAAAAGTCCAGCGCCAACTACAATTCCTGTACCAATTGACCAGAACAAGAAAAGTAAATCCATTGGCTCTTTGATGGCTGTTCTGAAACGAACAATAGAAAGAGCACCGACCATACCAAGGGAAATAACGAAATTAGACTGCATTGCAAGAATAATTCCAGCTGTAATCATTGATATAACCGCCATTGAAACAGCATAGTTTTTATTGTAAAAGCTTGTTCTTGTTATGAATCTATAAACCAAGAAGATATAGGCTGCTATCAAAAATGTTTCTATTAAAACAATGGAAACTGATGTGGCCGATAAATCTGTTGCGGTAAATCCCTCTAAAACCGATTTCTTAATGATGTCTGAAAATGTCATAGTAATTCAAGTTCCTTTCTTATACATGAATATTTAGAGAATGATTGTCTCTGAAGATTGTTATTATCTACTAGTTGCAAAATATATCTTGGTAGGAATTCATCGTACTTCACCTCAAGAATATGCCATCCTGGTGGTAAAACCGGAATCATGAAATCATTTGTGATATCCAAAAATCTATCAACATCCATGCTTCCCCTAAGATTCATATCAAAGGTAATTCGAACATTTCCTGCAGGCTCAACAAATGCACATCTATCGTATTCAACAATGCACTTTGGCTTCATCCCCGCTCTGCAAGTCGCTGCCAATAGCTGGGTTGTTAAATCACCTTTGTTTTCAACAGTTTCTTTTTCAAGCAACTGTTTTACCCAGGCTTCATCAACATTTTCCTGCTCTTTTTTCGTCATTCCTCTGAGCTTATATTTCTTTTCTAAATTGATAAAATCCAGATTTCCTTTATAAAAACGCAGGCGATATTTTGATCTGTCATCAGTGCCTGCCAGGTTTTCATTCAAGCATGTATCAAATAAATCATCAAAGTACAAACTTCTGATTGTATAAAAATCCTCTAGTTGATTCCCATCGATTTCCATGAAGGGTAAAAGTCTATGCTTCAACTTCTCCAGAGTTATATCTGACACAAGAAATTTCAACTCATGACGGTATTCCACGCCCTTACCTCCTGTGAAGTTTATTGTCTTGTAAAACCGTTATTGATATAATAATACAAATTATTATCTGTGTGCAATTTAATTATACTAAACATATCATTATCGGAGTCTTATGAAAGATTTATTCCTAAAAGCAAATTACAGAATATGGGGGCTGTTTGCTGTAATAATCGCCATAGCAATTATTTCTCTCGTACTTATTATTGATAACAGAATCAATCCAAGATACAAGCTTAGTTCTATTTCTGCTGAGGACAGTATACTCTCACAAGTAGAAACAAATCGCTCACTTTCACCAGTGGCATTATCCGTAGATTTATATCTTGGAAATCAAAAGCTTATCTATGACAACGATGACAATACATTCTATTGTTCTTTTACCGAAGGGGAAAACTACTATGATTTACCCCTGTTCTTAGAGCATTCCACACCATTTCGTAAAGCAATTCTAGGGGATAAGGTCTCAGTTAAATACATTGAAGCTTCATCAAGTCTCATTATGTACAACAAGCATAGCTACAGTATTTCAAATATAGTGTTTACGCCTCTTCCTATTATCAACATAGGCATTTCAGCTGAAACTTTTGCAGCAAATCAGCTTGGTGAAACCTATGCTATTGAGGAATACGCTCCTGGCACAATGTACCTTTATGATAACCGCACAGACTATGATGGTGCAGACCGCTCTATTAATGCCTACATTAAGATTCATACCAGAGGCGGCACCACCCTTACAGCTCCACAAAAAAGCTATCGAATCTCCCTTTTGGAAGAAGCCGATTCCTTTGATAAAACCATAAAAAGCAATCTGCTTGGTATTCGCAATGACGATGACTTTATACTATATGCTCCTTATTCCGACTATGAAAAGGTGCGCAATGTTTTTTCAATGAACCTATGGCACGATATGGCCTACCAGCATAATCTCTGGAACGTACCAAACTCTAACTACTACAAATTTGTAGAGGTATTTTTCAATGGAAGATACCACGGTTTATACGCACTAGGTCATCCTTTAGACAACAAAACATTTGGCATTTCTGAGGGCGAAGATTTATTTAAAAAGACCAACTGGTCACCAAGCGAGATTTCACAGGGAATGACATATGTAGAACTAGAAGGCGGCGGTGGATTTAACTGGATGCCAGGCTATGAACAAAAAGCAGGTGTTGCTTTCGATACAATGCATGACCTTTATATGAATTTGGCTTATTCTGGGGATCCTGAGCTTATAAAGCAAAGCATTGATTACGAAAACTCAATTGACTTATGGCTGTTTTTAAAGATGACTCAGGGCATAGATAATATTTACTACAGCAACGTTAAAAACTTATATGTAGCTGTAAAGACATCAGAGGATGGCTACCAAGGCCACAAACTGCTTTTTTGCCCATGGGATATGGACCAAAGCTGGGGAAATCGATTCGTAGATGGACAGGGTGCAAATGGTATCACAAGCTATGAAATGACGCCAGATTTTGATTTACCAATAGAATGGACTCCTGTCTACTATTTGCAGCTTTTAGAGCCTGAAGCAACAAACGCTGACATTAAAGCACGTTACAATGAGTTACGTCAGTCTGTTTTATCTGATGACAATTTAAGGAATTTGATTTCAGAATATGAATCAGAGATTTACGATTCTGGTGCCTTTGAGCGAACCATGAATCGTTGGTCAGGTGGAAATTATTATGATCCATCCATAAAGCTCGATGATTTCGAAGCTTTTGTATTAGCTCACATGAGCTTTATGGACGATTATATTAATGGACTTCAGTAATAAAACCATTTTCATCAATAGCTACATTCGAAGAAATGCTTTCGATATAGTCGCGTCCAGCTGCATCTATTGATGTTTTAGTGTTGGTCGCTTGGATAGTATGGATTATATAAGATATTTCATTATCTTGATTTACATTTACTTCAACAGCTCCACCGCCACCAGATGGGATAGTCTGATTGAAAATAAAGTTACCTAAACTATAAAAAATAGGTTTTCCATTATACATTTCTATAGGCTGCAGGCAATGGCTATGCATTCCAATAACAGCATCAGCCCCTGCGTCTATCATTTTATGACCATCATTCACCTGATAGTCTTCTAGCTCAGTTGTGCGCTCTACACCCCAGTGAACCATAACAAAAAGATAATCCACCTGAGGTCTTGCAGCTTCTATAGCTTTAAGTAAGTCTGTCTCATCATAAAAGCAAAACTCACCTGGCTGAGAATTTAAAACATTCCAGCTGCCAGTTGGAATTACATGACTAGCTGCCAAGAAACCATAAGTGCGGCCCATTTCATCTGTCTTAATTATGAGCTTGCTGGCTTCCTCCAGGCTGTTTCCAGCACCAGTAAAATCAATACCTGCATTTGTTAATGTGGTAAAGGTATCTGCCAAAGCGTCATGACCATAGTCTAAGACGTGGTTGTTTGCAAGACCTGCAATATCTACTCCAAGCTCATTTAAAATGCTGACATAAGATGGATTCACACGAAATGTAAACTGCTTATCAGGCGCCTGCTGCCCTCTTTCAGAATAGCAAAACTCATTGTTAATCATGGTAAAGGTAGCATCATTCATTAGGCTTTGGATTTCCTCACTGGCTACACTTCCTATTCCGCCTGCATCATAAGCAGACTGGACATAGGTGCTGATTTCAACATCGCCAGTAAAAAGAATACTCGTGTCAGCATTTACAGGCGCGGGTTCCGGCTCTGCCACCACTGCTGGCTCCTCTGAAGTTACTGTCAAAGCCTGGGCAGTCTGTTCTACCTGCTCCTCTTTTGGCATAAACATGCTAAATAATTCATCGCCATAGTAATACCAGCCCACAGCCACAACCACTACAAGTATAAGAATTGTATTTAGTAAAACCTTCAAAAATTTTTTCATTATATGAATTTGTTTAAAGTGGCTTCATAGTGATAATCAATACTAGCAAGCTTAGAAAGTATCTCATCACCATCCACTTCATTATCCTCCACTAAAGCATCAAAACTACTATAATAATCTCTCAGCGCTGTGTTCACCACGGAAAGCAGCATCACTGGATCTTTTGGAAAATTCATCCTAAACACCTCTATAAAAATTCATCGTTCCCATTTTACCATAGTTTAAATATAATAATTACTATGATTTACAGAAAACAATTAGGATACGATTCTTTTAAGTGCATAGCAGACAAATGTCCCAAGAGCTGTTGTATCGGTTGGCAGATAATGATTGATGAGGAAAGTCAACAAAGGTACAGCCAGGCTGAAGGTGATTTTGGTGAGCGACTTAAGGCTTCTATCAATTTTGGCGAGGGTTGCTTTAAGCAGCATGATACTAGGTGTGCCATGCTTAATGACAATGGTCTTTGTGATTTACACTCAACACTTGGTGAAGAGCAACTTTGCTACACCTGCAAAATGTTCCCTCGTCATGTAGAGGAGTTTCAGGATATCAGAGAGTATTCTCTTTCACTGGCTTGCCCTGAGGCGGCTAGAATGGTATTAGCTGACGACTATCGATTTGAAATCACCACTTCTGAGGATGATGCTTTAGATGACCCTGATGAATTCGATGATTTTGATTTTATGCTTTTTGACCAGCTTGAATTTGCCAGAGATAAAATGCTTGAAATAGCAAACGATGCCTCCATTTCCTTACAAGAGCGAATGAACATTATTGCCTGCATGGCCCTTAGACTTCAAGAACTATACGACGAAGGCGAGATTCTTGAAATGGATCAGGTAGATGGCAACGAAGAATATGATGCTAGTGGCACAGGCGCCATGATTTCCATGGATTATTGCATAAGAAGCTTAGATACTTTGCTTCAAATGGAGGTTTTAGAGGAATCTTGGACAGATATTTTAAATAAAGTGAAGTCACACTGGCAAAAGCATTCTACGGATTTTGCCGCTTGGAAATCAGCCATGTATCCTGATGATACGCTTTCTCATAAGTTCCAAAATGTATTTGAGGCACTACTATTCACTTATTTCTGCGGAAGTGTTTATGATGGGCAAGTTTATGCCAGGGCTATGATTGCAGTGCAAAGCACCCGCTGGCTAATGATGCTTCACCAAGCTTTAGATGATTTAACACTAGAAGAAGTTCTATATCTATTCTCCCGCGAAGTTGAGCATTCTGACGTTAACGTAAATACGTTAATATCTACATTTGAAGATGAACTATAAAAAGGAGACCCATGTTGATATGGGTCTCCTTTAAATTTAATCCTCTGCAAAAATTTCTTCATTCTGCTCTGCAACTGAATCTGCGACATCAGTCTCAGTTACAACTGGGAAAGATACCTTCTTATATGTAAAGAAAATACCTATGCAAGCTAAAACAAGAAGAACGATTTCTCCTGGTATGCCAATTTGTAAAAAAATAGCGCCACCAAAAGTATTGTGCAGGGCATGTCCAATGATTGATGGAATAACTGAGTTAAACTTGTATGCTATGTAGCCAAAGGCTGCTCCAAGAGAAAGTGCATACAAGAACTGTACAGGGTTTGCATGGATAATACCAAAGGCAATACCACTAATTAGAACACATCCAACCAGTCCAAATGCCTTCTTAGTCTTTTGCATTACAATACCACGAAGTGCCAATTCCTCTGAAAATGGAGCACCAATAGCTATTGCTATAACACCAAGTGTATTACCAGCAATACCGCCAAGCATTTCATCTACAGCATCTACAGTGCTTGGAATCGCCATGTCTGTTAACGTATAAACGATATATGCAAGAGTAGAGCCCAATATTATCAGGCAAAGAACAAATAAAATATTAAATTTGTTCTCAAACTTTTTTGTGACTGGTACATAAGTGCCAGCCTCTTTGTCCTTCTTTACATATCCTCTGTAATACCAGATGCCTAATATGATAATAGCTAAAACCTCTCCTAAGAACTGAGCGTTAGCCATAAATCCATCCTTTTCCATCATCTTGCTCATCAGTTCCTGACCTGTAATTCCTTCATAATAAACATTAGGAATTTCAGGTATCATCATAATAGTTTGTCCTGCAGATAGGATAATCACCAAAACAGCCATTACCCATACTGCAAAAAGAATTGTAGTAATCTTTCTTTTCATTCAAATTTCCTCCCTAGAAAATCAACAGTTGTATTACATTGTATAAAATCTTTTAGATAATGTCAAAAATGACTTATTAGCCAAGATATAATATAATTAAATTTACATGTGATGAAAGGAAACGGATATGAAATCAAGAATACCGGTTTATGACTATATAAGATGTATTGCTGTAATACTTGCAGTTGCTGTTCATGTTATCGGCGCCGATTTAGCTCCATCTGTAGAGCTACAGGGCACTGCACTTTACGAAAATCTTAACTTTATCAGATGGTGGTGCCTAAACTGCAACATGATTTTTATCATGCTTTCAGGTGCTCTACTACTCCCATACAAAGATGAAACTGTAGGCCATTTTTATGGCAAGCGTCTTACAAAGGTTGCCATTCCTCTTATAGTCTATTATCTGTTTTATTACTTCTTTTTTACAGGGATTGGTCAAGCTGAACCTACAGATTTTAAGGGAGTAATTATTAATATTCTCACTGCAAACACAAGGGGCGTTAATGCCAATCATTTTTGGGTAATGTACACTACCCTAGCCCTTTACATAGTGTTCATCTTTATCAGAAAAATGCTAAAGGATTATCCATATGAGTTGCTAACAAAGCTTGTGATAGCAGGTATTGGCATTTCAACTGTAGGTACTTTTGTACCACTTAATGTGGATTTAAGCTGGACATACCTTGGATGGATATTTGTAGCCATTACAGGACTTTGGATTACAAAGGATGAAAGTCGTAAATACGATAATTTACTTATAGCGCTCGGCATAGTTGCCACTGTATTAATGTGGATTGCCTATAGGTTTTCAGCTCATATAAATATTCCACTTAGCAACTTATCTCCACTTAGATTCTTATCAGTAATGGGAATCTTTGCACTATGCCTAAAATTCAAAGACAACCTAAAAGAAATAAATCTAATCAAACTTGTCAGCAAATACAGCTATGGCATGATGCTGGTACATTTCTGGGTTATAAGCTTTTTGCTTAGAAGAATCTGCACTGTATCTTCTGTAATGTATAAAGGCCTAGGCTGCATTGTATCAATGGTTGTAACTCTTGTTATTTCATTTGTAGCCGCATTTATCATTGATAACACTATCATCGCTATACTATACAAAATTGTCTATAGAAAAAGAGGCTAGTTCATTATGAACTAACCTCTTTCTTTTACCAGTTCTTTTCAAAGCCTTCTGAAATAAATGTATAATCGTCAGACTTACCATCACATGATAAAAACAATTCTGCAATGGCGCAGTTATTAAAATCAACATCCCAGTATGCAGCTCTAGGAGTCTTTTTGATATATTCGAATATTCCATGAGACAATGCGCCATGGCTAACAAGCATTACAACATCATCCTCAGCAAATTCACCTGCTGCAATGCGACCTCTCAGCTTTTCGATAGCCTTAGATACTCTAGCTAAAACCTCATCATAGCTTTCTCCGCCCTCTGGTGGAATGTAGGTGTCAGGATGATCAAAGCACTCATGGATAAAATTCGGATTTACGATATCCATATTTTGCTGCTCATAAATACCAAAGGCCATCTCTATTAAATTCTCATCAGTCTCTACCGCTATATCCCTTCCTGCGATAAGCTGGCCAGTCTCTATCGCTCTACCAAGAGGGCTTGAAATAATCTTAGTTGGAACAATGCCATGTGCCTTTACAAATTCATGTGTCTGCCTAGCTTGGCTACGGCCTGTTTCATTTAATGGGATGTCTGAGCTTCCCTGAAGTCTCTTTTGAATATTTAAATCTGTCTGTCCATGTCTAACAAGTATTACTCTCATATGCCAATTCCTTAATTACTTTTTTAGTTCTTGGCATATTCTATCATATTCAGCTTCATCAAGCTTATAGAATTTCACATAAAGTCTATAGGAAATATACATCAAAGTGCATGGAAGAACGCAAATGCAAATAAGAAGTCCTATCCTTTCAGAGCCAGTGACGCTTGAAATTACTGCCCCAATGGATGAAAGCTTTTCTGCTTCTGTGATATTTCCTGCAGATGCAGCATTTTCAAAATCGGAAATCTGATTGGTGTAGTTTGTAACACCAAGGACCATGTAAATCAAAGCTGTGATAAGCACTACAAAGGCCGAAGCCATCTTGGTTAAAAATGGACGTAAGCTTGTGATAATGCCCTCGTCTCTGGTGCCGAATTTGTACTCATTGTACTCTACTGTGTTCATGATAGAAATCATCATAACCAGGTAGAAGCAGAAGTTTCCAAAGTTACCGCACATGTAGCCGATTACTATAGACCAGAATTTTATGGCCTCTGGGAAAGCAAGTCCTGATAACAGCATCAGACCGTAGCCTACAGCAGATGTAATCATCATAATCTTCATAAGAGGCTTTCTGTTAATATGCCTTGAAATGTTAGGATAAAACATCATAAGAAATGCTGTGGCAGCCATACCTACGGTAGTAAACAGCGAATACAATCCTCCATCATATCCAAATTCAAAATACAAATATGTAGCACCCATACCGCCAGGAATCAGCATGTTTGAAATCTCCTCAAACAAAAAGATTAAACACATCCACATAAGCTGGTCATTGCCTGTGATGGTGCTAACAATCTTTTTCATGCTGACTTTAGTAGGTGGAGTGGATTGTTCTGTACGATTTTCGTGTACTCCATACAGTGTGAAAGCCACAAATAATGGCGCGATAATTCCTATAGCAAGCGCAATATTGCTATATCCGCTGGCAGCACTTCCGCCCCATGCATTTTCACCTGTAGTTAAAATAGGAATCAGAATAGATGCCAGCACACTGCCTACTCCTGCAAAAAGAGTAGCACGGCTGGTAAGAGTATTTCTTTCGTCAGCATCAGAGGAAAGAGCTGGTACCATGCCCCAATATGAAATATCGCTCATGGTATAAGTGATGCTATATAAAATGTAGATTATTCCAAAGAAAACGATGAAGCTCCATCCCTGTAGCTTGCTTGAAAAAGCAAAATACACCACAAAGGATGTGCTGACCACGCCTATTAAAAGCCATGGTTTGAACTTGCCCCATTTTGTTCTGGTGCTTTCAATGATATTTCCCATGATTGGATCATTTAATGCATCAAACACTCTAGCAAAGACCATAACCCCCGTAATGGCCGCCAGTTGAGGCTTTGTAAGATTGCGGGTAAACATAATGTAGGTCAGCAAAAAGCTGGTAACCAGACAATAAGTCATGTCACGGCCTACGGTACCCAGTGGATAAAACAGTAGATTTTTCTTGTAACGATTTTTTTCTTCCATAAAAAACCTCCCTAAATACCTTCTAGCTTAATAGTAGTGTATTTAGGGAGGACTTACAACTCTAATGATACATGCGCCTAATTAAAGTATCGCATTTGCGATATCATGTCTCATGTATTTGTTTTCAAAATCAATCCACTCAGTAGCTTCATATGCCTTTGCTCTAGCTTCCTTTAAATCCTTGCCAAGAGCTGTAATGCCAAGAACGCGACCACCGTTTGTAACGATTTCACCCTTGTCATTTTTAGCTGTGCCAGCATGGAAGCAATAGTAGTCCTTGTTATTGAACTTTTCAAAGCCAGTGATTGGAAATCCCTTCTTGTAAGAAACCGGATAACCATCTGATGCAAGAACAACACATACGCAAGCTTCATCAGAAAACTGTAGGTCTACCTGATCAAGTGTGCCATCGATACAAGCATTAAAGACATCGATGATATCGTTTTCAAGTCTTGGAAGAACTACCTGTGCCTCTGGATCACCAAATCTGGCATTATACTCAAGCACCTTTGGACCATCCTCTGTAAGCATAAGACCAAAGAAGATAACACCCTTGAAAGGTCTGCCCTCTGCCTTCATGGCATCAACAGTTGCCTGGAAAATATTCTTCTGGCAGTACTCCTCAATATCCTTTGTAAAGAATGGAGATGGTGAGAAGTTACCCATACCGCCTGTGTTAAGGCCAGTGTCTCCATCGCCAGCGCGCTTGTGGTCCTGAGCAGATGACATAATCTTTACAGTGTTTCCATCTACAAATGAAAGAACAGAAACCTCACGGCCTGTCATAAACTCTTCGATGACCATTGTGTTGCCAGCATCGCCAAACTTTTTGTCCTGCATGATTTCAGCAACACCCTCAACTGCATCCTCATGGGTCTCGCAGATAAGAACGCCCTTACCAAGAGCAAGACCATCAGCCTTTAATACGATAGGGTATTTTGCAGTCTCAAGATATTTTAAAGCAGCCTCTGGGTCTGTAAAGTTTTCATAGCCAGCTGTAGGAATGCCATACTTTTTCATTAAATCCTTAGAAAAAGCCTTTGAACCTTCGATTATCGCAGCATTTTTTCTAGGGCCAAAGCAACGAAGCCCTGCCTCTTCAAACTTATCTACAACACCACCTACAAGTGGGTCATCCATACCTATTACAGTAAGGTCGATTTCTTTTTCCTTGGCA
>JAEEGF011542084.1_pt1 | contig 40885 bp, 34 predicted proteins | sample 9134171 | NCBI WGS metagenome assembly JAEEGF01 (sample SAMN16246542, study PRJNA631951) | gut metagenome | biome: gut microbiome; feature: rumen; material: AP-attached | host: Bos | place: Iran: Karaj | collected 2018-10 | reverse complement strand
GTAGCCGGGAGACACGAAGACAGGCTTTACAGATAAGAGAAAAACCTTCGTTAAGGAGGATTCGGTTTACGAAGCGGCAGTCAGAGATGCTGTCGGTCAGATGGAGAAGGACGAAAGAGGCGGCGTTTCGCCAAATAAGGTTGCAAGCGTTGTGACAAGGCTTGCAGGCAGTAAGAATCCGCCTTCAAGAAGAGCGGTAGGTATCAAATACAAGCTGCTCTGTACTGCAGTCAAGCTTCTTCCGGACAGACTTCGTGAGAGCATCGTAAGCAGTATTTACATGAAGAAGAATTAACTGCTCGAACTAAGTAGTTAAAACATAAGTCGGTTCATTGCACGAACTACATGAACCGGAAACAGATAACAGATGACACGGAGGAAGTATTAGATGTCAACATTCAGCAGCGTAGAAGAGGCAAGAGAGTATTTTAAGAAGGACAGGTTTGCAACCTATAACGGGATGCAGCTTGATGAACTGTATGAGGATGGCTGTGTGTGCAGCATGACCATAAGGGATGACCACAAGAATGCCTATGGCGGAGTTATGGGCGGCGTGATATTTACACTGGCAGACTTTGCACTGGCAATCACATCAAATAATATCCACAGCCTGTCGGTTGCACAGCAGGTTTCGGTGAATTATCTTTCGGCACCGAAGGGTGAGAGACTTATCGCAACTGCAAAGTGCAGAAAGAGCGGCCGAACAACAAGTATCATAAATGTTGATGTCACGGACGACACAGGAAGGGATGTTATGCAGTTTGTGGGAACCGCGTTTAAACTCTAAATAGGGGTAAATATGGAGCAAAACACTAAGAAGGACACAAAAAAGCGTAGATTCGGCATAGGAAAGAAGATGTATCTCTTCGTTCTTGTCACAGTGTTTGTTGCTGTGGCTGCTGTTGCTGCGCTTGCTTATATCATCAACGTAAGACAGATAGACAGCTATTTCAAGAGGCTGACCCTGAATACCGCGGAGAATGTTGCTTCCTTCGTAGATGTGGAATTCCTGAAGGAGCTGAAGGCGGTCGTGGCTGCCGATGAATATCAGGCACTTCGTGACAGGGCCGAGGAAGAGGATGACGAATCGCTTATCGAGGAGTACCTCAAGGAGAAGGGACTCTGGGAGCGTTACGTCACTCAGAGAGAGTACCTGATCCAGTATGTCGGATTTATGGATGATGTAAAATACCTCTACCTCATAGTGTGGGCTGATAAGGGCGAGGAACCGTTTGATATGTATCTTGTCGATGCTGATGATGTTCCGCTTTATGAGACCGGATATTATGAGGAACGCGAGGAGGAGTTTGGTGACGCTGACCCACATTATCTCGTTGATCCTGTTATCAGCAACGGTGACTGGGGCTGGCTGTGTTCAGGCTATGCGCCTGTTTATGATGCCGAAGGAAACCTTGTATGCAGCGTAGGCTGCGATATCGGCATGGCGGAGATGATCAGAGAAAGAAGAGTCAGTCTTATCTACCTTATGATCAGTGCCGCGGCAATCCTCATACTTATACTTATCTGTGCGATAATCTTCGCAAAGAAGCTGGTTGTAAAGCCACTTGATTCCATAACAAAGGGAATGAAGAAGTTTTCGCCGAATGTCGATAAGGACTATAAGGAAGCCGGTGTTATCGACCTTGATATAAAGAGCAATGACGAGATCGGCGATATTTACCGTGAAATACAGTCGATGCAGACGAGAATAATCGATTACATCGGAAATATAGATGAGATAGAGCGTGACAAGAAGAAGGCTGAGGACAATATCAGGGCCAGAGATCAGGTTATCGGAAATATGAGTAAGGAAGCCTATAAGGATGCACTCACAGGCATCGGAAATAAGAGCGCCTACGAGAGAAAGCTGAAGGAGCTTAATCAGAGCATAGACCGTGGCAGGAAGGATTTCGCCATCGTCATGACTGATGCAAATAACCTTAAGATGATAAATGATAAGTTTGGACACGGCGCGGGTGATGAATATCTGAAGGGCTGCTGCCATATCGTGTGCGAAGTATTCAAGCATTCACCGGTATTCAGGATCGGTGGCGATGAGTTTGTTGCCGTGCTCACAGGCGAAGATTTCAGAATGAGGAATGATAAGCTGAAGAAGCTTTGTGAGACCTTTGAGGAAACGTATGCAAATACGGAGGCTGAACCGTGGGAGAGGTATTCGGCATCTATCGGAATGTCTGAATTCCGTATCGGCGACAGCAAGGCCGAAGAGGTATTTAAACGTGCTGATGAAAGTATGTATGAATATAAGCTGGAGTTTAAGAAGAGGAACGGCATACCGCAGGATGCGAGAGCGTAGCCTCCCGGGGTGACCGTAACCGATGCACTGCAAGATAAACAGCTGAAAAATAAATAATTAGAGTGTTGACATGACAGGGCATTTGTCATAAAATACACCTAACTTTATATCATTATTATGTGGTAGAGGACGCGGAGATCAAGAGTAGCGCACCTGATGAACCTTAATTCGTGTGAAGGTATGTGAAAGGGTGATCCGCCGAAGTTTGGAAGAGTTTAAGGAACTTCCATGCTGGGATCGTGATCAATAGTCACGGAACTGTCGTCAAAGGTTTTTGATGGAGCGCTATCGGTAAATGATGCTATATTTATATTTTATAGGATTATTTCGGGTTGGCACTTTGTCAGCCCGATTCATTTTTGCGTTGATAATGAGCCGAGTGGCTGCATCGCAGGCTTACATGCGGATGCAGACATTTGGCGAATATCCGACACCGAGTCGACAGACGAGGGGAAGGTTGCGTCGATAGACGCAGGAAGCGCATGAGTTTCGGGCGGAAAAGTATCACTGTCATTAATAAGGAGGAAAAGAAAAATGGCAATTTTCAAGGGAGCAGGTGTTGCACTTATAACACCATTCAAGGATGATCTTACAGTTGATTATGATCAGCTCAGAAAGCTGGTTGATTTCCAGATCGAGAACGGAACAGATGCTATCATCGTTTGTGGTACAACAGGTGAGTCTTCAACTCTTTCAGAGGAAGAGCACAGCGAGGCTATCAGAGTTGTTGCAGAGCATACAGCAGGCCGTGTTCCTGTTATCGCAGGTACAGGTTCAAATGATACAATGACAGCTATCAAGCTTTCAAAGGATGCTGAGAAGGACGGCGTTGATGCGCTTCTTCTCGTTACACCATATTACAACAAGGCTACACAGAAGGGACTTATCCAGCACTACACAGCAATCGCTGAGGCTGTAAATATCCCTATCATTCTCTACAACGTACCAAGCCGTACAGGCTGCAACATCGAGCCTGAGACAGCAGTTTACCTTGCTAAGAACGTTAAGAATATCGTAGCTATCAAGGAAGCATCAGGAAATATCTCACAGGTTGCTAAGCTTATGTCTCTTGCAGACGGATGCATCGACCTTTACTCAGGAAATGATGATCAGATCCTTCCGCTTCTTTCACTTGGCGGAATCGGTGTTATTTCCGTAACATCAAATATCATTCCACAGGATACACATCAGCTTGTTCACAAGTTCCTTAACGGCGACGTTGCAGGTTCAAGAGAGCTCCAGCTTAAGTGTATCGACCTCTGCAAGGCACTCTTCTGCGAGGTTAATCCTATCCCTGTAAAGAAGGCTACAGAGTTTATGGGGCTCTCAAACGGCAAGGTTCGTATGCCGCTTTCAGAGATGGAAGCATCCAACGCTGAGAAGCTCGAGAAGGCAATGAGAGAATACGGAATCCAGTTCTAAATTATAAAAATACGTGAGAGTTAACAGTATGCCCCTGAAGGCGTATACTGTTAATTCGTATTACTATAGGAGATGGAATATGACGAAAATTATTATGCATGGCTGTAACGGCCGCATGGGCAGAGTTATAGCTGATCTGGTTAAAGCAGATCCTGAGGCAGAGATCGTTGCCGGGATCGATATAGCAGAGAGCGAGGCTGCATTTCCTGTATTTACGGATATAAATGCCTGCGATGTAGCTGCTGACGTTATTATTGATTTTTCATCAGCTAAGGCTGTTGACGCACTTCTTGACTTTGCTGTGGCTAAGAACCTTCCGGTTGTTCTTTGCACAACAGGTCTTTCGACTGAGCAGCTTGACAGAGTAAGAGAAACCTCGGCTAAGGTTGCTATCCTCAAGTCTGCAAACATGAGCCTTGGTATTAATACTATCATCAAGCTTTTGAAGGATGCTACAAATGTATTTGTCCCTGCAGGCTATGATGTAGAGATAGTTGAGCAGCATCATCACACAAAGCTTGATGCTCCATCAGGAACAGCACTTGCACTTGCAGATGCAATCAACGAAGCAGCGGGCGGACAGTTTGAATATGTTTACGACCGCTCACAGGTTAGACAGGTGAGAGGCAGCAAGGAGCTCGGAATCTCTGCGGTTCGTGCCGGAAATATCCCAGGTACTCACGAGATCTTCTTCGCAGGACCGGATGAGCTTATCGAAATCAAGCATCTTGCATATTCAAGAAGCATCTTTGGAAACGGTGCTATCAATGCAGCAAAATTCCTTGCAGGAAAGAAGCCGGGAATGTATGATATGAGCGATGTTATCGCAGCTATGACTGAGGAGTAAATATGTACGAAGACAGCGAGGTGCTCTGCAGCGCTTCCAGATATACAAAAAAATACTATTTCAATCCAAAATTCGACAAGCTTCCGCAGGGAGTGAAGGACGAGCTGAAGATTATGTGCGTGCTCTTTACAGAAGAGGTCGGAGGCGTTATACTCCTTATGTATGACAAGGACGGAAACCTCAGACTTCTCACAGAGGCCGAAGAGGACGACATCCTGTACGACGAGATCGGAAGTGAACTGAAGATCCGCCAGCTCCGCGAGGACAAGAAGGATCTCTTCTACCAGCTGGAGCAGTTCTATGAAGCTTTTTACTTAGAATGAAAAGAGGAAAAACGCAATGCTTTTTGCAATTGATGTAGGAAATACAAATATCACCATCGGCCTGTTCAATGGAAAGAAGCTTGTCAAGCAGTTCAGAATGATAACCCAGACCGACAGAACCTCCGATGAATACGGTGTATTTTTAGGAGAGTGGCTTTTCGTGAACCACATGAAGCCACAGGACATAACCGACGTTATCATTTCTTCGGTTGTTCCGAATATCATGCACTCGCTTACGAGCGGCATCATCAAGTATTTTAACGTTACACCTGTTATCGTTGCTCCGGGCATCAAGACAGGCATAAATGTATCGATACCAAACCCGAAGGAGCTTGGTGCGGACAGACTTGTTGATGCGGTTGCAGCTTATGAGATCTACGGCGGACCGATAATCGTTATCGATTTCGGAACAGCTACGACTCACGACCTTGTTCTTGAGGACGGAACCTTCTATGCAGGAGTTACTTCACCGGGTATCCGACTTGCGGCAAATGCCCTCTGGCGCGGAACCGCAAAGCTGCCTGAGGTTGAGATCAAGAAGGTCGATACTATTCTCGGAAGAGATACGGTTTCAAGTATGCAGGCCGGTATTTATTACGGATACATCGGCCAAACTGAATATATCATCAAGAAGCTTAAGAAGGATTCGAAGCTTGATAATATCAAGGTTGTTGCGACAGGCGGTCTCGGAAAGCTTATTTCAGAGGCAACCGACCAGATCGATGTTTACAACCCTGAGCTTACTTTACACGGTTTGAGAATTATCTATGATAAACAGTAGTTTATTCCAGAATAAAATAATTTTGGCGCCAATGGCAGGTATTACAGACCTGCCTTTTCGCGTTTTATGCAGAGAGCAGGGCTGCGATATGGTCTGCACCGAGATGGTAAGCGCCAAGGGCATGCTCTACAATATGGACCGCTCCGAGCCGCTCCTTGTTACGAGAAAGGAAGAACAGCCGGTGGGCGTGCAGATATTTGGCAGTGAGCCGGATATTATGGCGAAGGAGGCTGCTGTGCTTGCGGAAAGAGAGTTCGCCTATATAGACATAAATATGGGCTGTCCGGTGCCGAAGATCGTAAATAACGGTGAAGGTTCGTCGCTCCTGAAGAATCCTGAGCTTGTCGGAAGGATAGTGAAGGCTGTAAGTTCTGCAGTGGATAAGCCGGTGACGGTAAAGATCCGTGCGGGCTTCGATAAGGACAGCATAAATGCCCCGCTTATCGCTCGTGTTGCGGAGGAGAACGGTGCGGCTGCTGTCGCAGTTCATGCAAGAACAAGAGAACAGTTCTACCAGGGAGTGGCTGACTGGAGCGTTATCAAGGCGGTTAAGGATGCGGTAAGTATTCCGGTCATCGGAAACGGTGATATAAGGAATTCTGCGGATATGAAGCGCATGAAGGAGGAGACCGGCTGCGACAGCGTTATGGTCGGAAGAGCAGCCAAGGGCAATCCATGGGTATTTGCGGAGCTGAAGGATCCTGAGAACTTCACGCCGCCGACGGTGCTTGAGATAAAAAAGACCATGATCCGCCAGGCCGATATGATGAGGGAGCAGAAGGGCGAATACACTGCCATCCATGAGATGCGAAAGCATGTTGCCTGGTATATGGCCGGCGTCAGAAACTCCTCACGCATCCGCAGAGAGATAAATACAGTCGGTTCCTACGAGGAGCTGGTCGAACTGGTGATGAGTTTGGATGAATAAAAAGGCTTTTTGTAACGTGTTATAGGCAATAAACAGTAGACAAAAAGCGTGTATTTGTATTAAAATGTATTGGAATATGTCCGATACATTTTTTATATTTGGCGGCAGAGGAATGGTCGCCGCGGATGTGCTTTGCGCAGAGTATGGATTGAATGACATACTTTATACGAAAGGATAGAAGGGAAAATGAAGTTTGTTCATATTTCAGATGTATATCTTGGGGCTGAGCCAGACAAGGGGAAGGAATGGAGCGAGAGTAGAGCAAAGGAGCTTTACGAAACCTTTGACAGGGTTATTCAGCTTTGTATAGACGAGAAGATCAATCTGCTTATGATAGCAGGAAATCTCTTCGTGAGACAGCCGTCGCTGGAGGATCTGCAGGCGCTTGATGAGAAACTGCAGAAGCTGCAGGGAACAAGGACGGTCATCCTCGGAGGATACAGAGATTATATAGATGCGGGCTGCGCGATGCAGAGCTTCAAGTTCACATCGAAGACAGTTGTGCTTCCGTCGGGAAGAACCGCGAACGCTTATCTGAAGGGAATAAATACCTGTGTTACCGGCTACAGCTACGACAGGCCGGAAATACGCGAAGACGTTATAGATGAGATATCACCGGGACGCGAGGGCGCAGTTAACATCCTGCTTGCCTGCGGCGGTGACAGCAAGCATATGCCTTTCGACAGGAAGGCCATAGCAAGGAAGGGCTTCGATTATGTTGCACTCGGCGGCAGCAGAAAGCCGATGCACATCCTTAAGAACAGAATGGCTTACTCGGGTTCGCCTGAACCGATCATGCCGTCCGATACCGGAAAGCACGGTATCATCATGGGCGAGATCGTAGATGGCAAGACCACCATCAACTGGACGCCGTTCAGCAAGAGAAGCTACGTAACCTTCAACATCGATGTCAGCTACAATGTTTCTGGCGAGCAGCTTTCGGATGCGATAGTTGACAGAGTAAGAAAGCTGGGCTTCGATAATATTTATACCATAAGCTACACCGGTCTCGTGGACAGCAAGCTGACCATAGACCTGAAGAGAATAAAGGACAGATATAATATTTACGACATCATCGATAATACGGTTCCGGCCAGCGACCTCGAAAATGTAGAGGCCGAGCATACCGGTGACCTGGCAGGCGCTTTCTGCAGAGCTAACAGGGAACTGCCTGATATATCTGATGAGGTTAAAGAAAAAATGACCATGTATGGCCTCGAGGCCATGGCAAGGACAGGAGAGAGATAAATGTTTCTTAGTAAACTGCTGCTTAAAGCGTATGGACAGTTTAACAGTAAAGAGGTTGAGCTTAAGGAAGGCATAAATGTTATTTACAGCCCTGATCGTTCGAAGAGACGTTCCTTCAAGGATTTCATCGTGAGCATGCTCTACGGCAGCCACGGCAGGAATCTTTTTGGAATAGGTGAGGACGTTCACAGCGAGAGAAAGCCTTCCGGAAATGATTATAAGGGCGCCGTATACGTAAATGAGGATGGAAAGACCTATCTTGTGGAAAGAACCTTCCTCGCAGGTGCAAAGAAGACCTCGATACTTGATCTGAAATCAGGAAAGCAGGAAGATTTTAAGGGGCTGGATGCACTTCCGGAGCATATGGTCGCCATAGATAAGAGTACCTACAAGACCGGACTTGTGATAGATGATGAAGCAAAGTCGGATGAGGCGGTAGTCAGCGACAGAGACCTTGTTGAGAAGACAAGGACCTTTGTGAAAAATGTTACCGAGACCGGCTGTTCGGATATAAACTTCGATGCTTCCATCGAATATCTGAGAGAACAGAAGAACAGCAAGAATTCCCAGCCGATGGTAAGAAGGCTGAATGATCTCACACAGAAGATCGACAGCTATGAATATGTTGATAAGGAAATAGAGAACATCGAGGTTGACATAAAGAAGCTGGATGAGGACTTCGCGATCGAAGCTGCAAAGCGTAAGAGAGTTGCAAGAAGGATGATCCAGAATGAAGACGGCACTGTAACCTACGAGGTTGATAAGGAGTTGAACAAGAAGATCGATACCCTTACGGAGACCGGCCAGGATATGATGAGTAAGCCGAAGGAGAAGGGCGAGGTCAAGTTCACCGACAGGCTTCCGGTCATCTTCGGAATGGGACTTCTCATTATACTGCTTGTCGCACTTGTGGTTTACATGATTCCATTTGAAAGCGCAGTTAAAAAGCTGTTCGTTATATTTACGGTAATATTTGTTATATTCACGATAGTTGACGGACTCAGAGTCAACGGCTTCTTCGACGCGGGCGATATAACGCCGACCGACGAGGACTTCAAGATGGTCCTTAAGGAGATCGAGGACGAGAAGGAGGAGCGTGAGGCAATCGAGTTCGATATGACCTTCGCCAAGGAGTACGCCGCAAATAAAGATGCACTCAGAAAGAAGGAGAACGCACTTCTCGAAAAACGTAATGAGAGGAGTAAGCTTCAGGCAGAGTTCAATTCTGTATTTAAGAAGAAGAGCGAGCTTGAAGAGGAAAGCTACGCGATAACAGCTGCAATGAATCAGCTGATCACACTGAGAGACAACATGAAGGCTGCGAACCTGCCTAAGGTTACGGCTCACATCTCAGACTACATCAGCGAGATCACAGGCGGAAAATACGACGACATCAGGCTTGACAGGGATTACAACATCTCGGTCAGCAGAGGCGGCGAGATAAGAGATATGTCCGAGCTTTCGGATGAGGATGTAAGGCTTGTTTATCTTGCAGTGAGGTTTGGACTTTCGGACGCATTTGTTACATCGGAGGCGCCGCTCGTGCTTCTTGATCTTGCGGACGACATGGACAGCGACAGCCTCGGAAGGATACTCAGCTGCATATGCGGCCTGAAGAGCGAACAGCAGATAATCGTCACAGCTGACAGCACTATCGCCCAGATACTTGAGGGTTCGGGACTGCCATTCAACTATGCAGAGATTTGATAAGGATTTGCACAGTTATCGACTATGTAAGTACTGAGCAAGGCTGCAATATTTGTAGGAAATATATTTGATCCTGAGAAAGATAAATAACTGCGGATCTCCGGGATGGCTGTCGTTTGACGGGTGTCCCGGAAATTATTATTTATCCGCACAGGGTTTTTAGATAAATATCTTTAATGCTATCATATAAGGAGGAACAAGATGGCACTGCTTGAAATACGTGATCTGACAGTGAATGTCGGAGACAAAACTATACTTAACAAGATCAATCTTACGGTTGAGAAGGGTGAGACTCATGTCCTGATGGGACCGAACGGCGCGGGTAAGTCAACCCTCGGCAACGCGATAATGGGTAATGAGAATTACGTGATAACCGGCGGAGAGATCATCTATAACGGTGAAAATATCGTAACCGACAGCGTTACGGAGAGAGCAAAGAAGGGAATCTTCCTTTCATTCCAGAATCCGATCGAGGTTCCGGGCATCACACTCTCAAACTTCATCAGAAATGCGAAGGACGAGGTTACCGGTAAGAAGAACCGTATCTGGGCCTTCCGTAAGGAACTTGAGGAGAAGATGAAGCTCCTCAACATGGATAAGTCATACGCTGACAGAGACCTGAATGTAGGCTTCTCCGGCGGTGAGAAGAAGAAGTCGGAGATCCTTCAGATGCTTATGCTGAATCCTCAGCTTGCTATCCTTGACGAGACCGATTCCGGACTTGATGTTGATGCTGTACGTACAGTTTCAGAGGGTGTTAAGGATTTCCAGGAGAAGGGCGAGGGCGCTCTTATCATAATCACACACAGTACAAGGATACTTGATGCGCTCAAGGTTGATAAGACACACGTTCTTGTAAACGGAAATATCGTTAAGGACGGAGACGCTTCACTTGTTAACGAGATTAACGAGGGCGGCTTCGAGAAGTATCTTGCATAAATGAGGACGAAATGAAAGAGAAAACATACGTAGATGATATAAACAGAAATATGTATGACTTCAAGTATGAGGAGAAGGACTTCTACAGGGTTAAGGAAGGCCTTGATCCTGAGATCGTTAAGCAGATATCCAGGGAGAAGAATGACCCGGAGTGGATGGCTGAGTTCAGATTGAAGTCACTGGAATTATATAATAAGATCGGTATCCCTGAGTGGGGTCCTCCGATCGACGGGCTGGACATGGACAACATAGTAACCTACGTTAAGCCTAAGGATAATAAGATGAGTGCAACCTGGGACGAGGTTCCGGATGATATCAAGGATACCTTCGAGAGACTCGGAATCCCTAAGGCTGAGAGAGAGTCTCTTGCCGGAGTTGGTGCACAGTACGATTCAGAGCTTGTTTACCACAATATCCGCGAGGAGGTTGCTGCCCAGGGTGTTATCTATACCGACCTTGAGTCAGCTATGCACGGCGAATACGGAGATATGATAAGAGAGCATTTCATGAAGCTCATCCCTCCGACAGACCATAAGTTTGCGGCTCTTCACGGTGCAGTATGGTCAGGCGGATCCTTCGTATACGTTCCACCTGGAGTAAAGGTGGAAATACCGCTGCAGTCGTATTTCAGACTGAATGCGCCGGGCGCAGGACAGTTTGAGCATACGCTTATAATCGTAGATGAGGGCGCAGACCTGCATTTCATCGAGGGCTGCTCGGCTCCTAAATATAACGTTGCAAACCTTCACGCAGGTGCGGTTGAGCTTTTCGTAGGAAAGAATGCAAAGCTCAGATATTCGACCATCGAGAACTGGTCCAAGAATATGTACAACCTCAATACCAAGAGGGCGATAATAGAGGAAAACGGCAAGATGGAGTGGGTTTCAGGCTCCTTCGGTTCGCACGTTTCCTACCTCTATCCGATGACCATCCTTAAGGGTGACAATTCGAAGATGGAATTCACAGGAATCACCTTTGCGGGTCACACCCAAAACCTGGACACAGGCTTCAAGGTAACCCACATAGGTAAAAATACAAGTTCGGCCGTAAACTCAAAGTCTATCAGTAAGGACGGCGGAATCTCAACCTTCAGAAGTTCGGTTGTTGTTCAGAGCAGTGCCAAGGGCGCAAAGTCGGCAGTTGACTGCTCATCACTCATGCTTGATGACATCTCAAGGTCGGATACTATTCCGGCTATGGATATCAGGACATCCGATGCAGATATCGGACATGAGGCGAAGATCGGACGTATCAGCGATGATGCTGTATTTTATCTTATGTCGAGAGGTATCTCTGAGGAGGATGCGAGAGCCATGATCGTTAGCGGCTTCGCAGACAACGTAAGTAAGGAGCTTCCTCTTGAATACGCGGTTGAGATGAATAACCTTATCAGACTTGAGATGAAGGGCAGCATCGGTTAGTGATGAAAGGAAATAAAATGACAGAGAATGTTATTAAGGTAAATAACCTGCCGGCTCTGACCTGGAACTGGCTGAAGATGAACAGCCTTCAGCTTGAGAAGGGCAGCGGTCTCAGTGCAGGAAATATAGAGACAGACATTCCTTCAGATATCAGGCTTGGCGGGATTTCTGCTGAGGATAAGCATGTACTTCTTGAGGCCGAGACCGGTATGGGTAAGGAAATGGCTGAGCTGGTTCAGGCGGCGGCAACGTCGCAGCAGGCTTCCGGGAACGGCGTGATAGAGAAGTTTGGACAGGCTTCCGGAAACGGCGTGATAGAGCTTTCGGCAGCGAAGGGTGTTAAGGCATCGGCACCGGCAAGGCTTAGATTCATGGGTGCCGGACAGGCTGCAGATGGATCGGATGCATCTATAAACGGCTCAGCAGCAGGAATAATAAATACAAAAAGTAGCATTAGCAGCGTCCTGATATCGGCAGAAGAAGACAGCGAGATGGTGATCATCTCTGATATGACCGGTATTTCTGCGGGTGATGTCAGAAACGGTGTCGAAACAAGAGTGCTTGTGAAGGACAGAGCTAAAGTAAAGCTTGTCGAGATATATAAGGGCGAGGAAGATAACGAGTATTTCAGCAATATCGGAGCTGTTGTTGGTGAAGAGGCTGAGTTCTGCCTCGTACAGCTTTTCCTCGGTGGTAAGAAGGTAAGTGCCGGATGTGCGGTTGCACTTAAGGGCGATAAGTCGCTCTATAAAGAGAGAACCGCTTATGAAGCAGAGGCCGGTGCCAGGTACGATTTCAATTATGTCACGAGACATATTGGTAAGGAGACTGAATCGGACGTTCATGCGGGCGGAGTGCTTCATGAGAAGGCTGAGAAGACCATGAGACAGACCATAGACTTCATCCGTGGATGCGCAGGTTCTAAGGGCGCTGAGAGAGAAGAGGTTCTTCTTATGGATGAGGAGCTTGTCAACAAGACCATACCTCTTATCCTTTGTGACGAAGAGGATGTTGAAGGCGCACACGGAGCTTCTATCGGTAAGCTTTCTGAGGAGGTTCTTTTCTACCTCAGAGCGAGAGGTCTCAGTGATGAGGCTATCTACAGCCTGATGGCAAGCGGAAAGCTGATCTCGGTTGTAAATGAGATCGGCGATGAAGTAACCCAGAAGATGGCAACGGAGCTTATCATGGGCGAAGTGGTCGAGGAAGAGTAATCCGAACGGATAAAGAATGACTGAGAGAAATATTAATCTATCGTGTCAGAAATAGATATTTATCAGAAAGTAAGGAAATTAAATGAGTATCGATATTAAAGAAGTCAGAAAGGATTTTCCTTTCTTCAGTAGAAATACACTTGCATATCTGGACAATTCGGCAACCTCGCAGAAGCCGGACAGTGTCATCAAGGCTGAGGCAGCATTTTATGAAACCCTGAATGCGAATCCGTTCAGAGGCTTGTATCAGCTTTCTATCGACGCTACCGATGCTTATGAGGATGCAAGAAGAACGGTTCAGAGATTTATCAATGCGTCTTCAAGGCGCGAGATAATATTTACAAGGAACGCTTCTGAAAGCCTTAACCTTGCAGCCTGCTGTCTCGGAGAGATGGTTCTGGGTGAGGGCGATGAGGTGATCACAACAGTGGTTGAGCATCACAGCAATATGCTTCCGTGGACTCATATCGCTGCCAAGAAGGGCGCAAAGGTCAAGTTCCTTGAGTGCAGTCCTGAGGGCGTATTTTATCCGGAGGCGCTGGAGGCGCTGATAACCGACAAGACGAAGATCGTTGCAATGACTCACGTTTCAAATGTATTTGGACGTGTGAATGATATCAAGACCTTTGCAGAGATCGCTCACAAGGCCGGCGCTTTCTTTGTTGCGGACGGCGCTCAGAGCGTGCCTCATATGAAGGTGGATGTTCAGGAGCTGGGAATCGACTTCCTTGCATTTTCCGGACACAAGATGCTTGCACCGATGGGTATCGGCGTTCTGTACGGAAAGAGAGAAATACTTGAGAAGATGCCGCCATATATGACCGGCGGTGAGATGATAGAGAATGTCAGCCTTGAGGGCGTGACCTATGCAAAGCTTCCGCATAAGTTTGAGGCGGGAACCGTTAACGGTGCAGGTGCCTACGCGCTGGCTGAGGCTATCAGATATATCGAGAAGATAGGCTTTGATTCGATCGAGAAGAGAGAGCTTTATCTGACCACCAAGGCTATGGAGGAGATAAAGAAGCTTCCTTATGTGAATGTTGTGGGTAGCGACGATCCGAAGGAGCATCACGGTATCATAACCTTTACTATCAAGGATATGCATCCGCATGATATTGCGGCAAGGTTCGCCGATGCAGGAGTAGCAGTCCGTGCGGGACATCACTGCGCAGAGCCGCTTCACCATTTCCTTGGAATACCTTCAACCGTAAGAGCAAGTATCATGTTCTACAATACGGATGAGGATATCGACAGATTCGTAAATGTATTAAAGAGTATAAATACGGTTCCGGATTACAGCGACGCCAACAGAAGCCTCTTCGAAGAGGTGCTGATGGATCATAAGGTTAGTCCGGGTCATCGTTTCAAGATGATAAAGCCGACAAATAAGCATAGGGGCGTTAACCCTTCCTGCGGTGACGACATCTTCCTGCAGCTTAATGTGGATGATGACGGAGTGATCACGGACGGAGCCTTTATCGGTGACGGCTGTACCATATCACAGGCGAGTGTTGACATCATGCTTGATATGGTTATCGGCATGAAGAAGGAAGAGGCTCTGCAGCTTAAGGATAAGTTTCTGGGAATGATCAAGGGAACTGCTTCCGAGGAGGAGATAGAGTCGCTTGAGGAGGCATCTGTATTTAAGGATGTATCACATATGCCTGCAAGAGTTAAATGTGCTGTTCTCGGCTGGCATACACTTGAGGAAGCACTGAAGTCGGACGAATACGCCGGCAGTGCATCATGTGACTGCTGATCTAAAAACACGTGATAAATCAGAAACATGAAAAACTGTGGCACATGCTGCGGGTGAGTGTTGAACAATAAAATAAAAAACTGTGGCACATGCGCGGGTGATTGTTGATGTGGGATAGATAAGACCGGGTAAGTCGGTTGATCGAGAGGGATTGGTATGAAATATAATAAAAATAAAAGTCGTATGATACTGCTTCTTCTCTGCATGTCTATGATAGCCGGGCTGTTTACGGCCTGTGGCAAGAAGAAGGACGATAGAGAAACTTTCGTGGTGGGCTTTGATGCTGAATTCCCACCGTACGGTTATAAGGATGAAGACGGCGATTACGTTGGTTTTGACCTTGAACTTGCAGAGGAAGTCTGCAGGAGAAGAGGCTGGGAGCTTGTTAAGCAGCCTATCGACTGGGAACAGAAGAATATGGAGCTTAATTCCGGTGCGATCGACTGTATTTGGAACGGTTTTACGGTTAACGGCCGTGAAGAGGATTATACCTGGACGACAGCTTATGTAGATAATTCACAGGTTGTTGTAGTTAAGAAGGATTCTGATATCGAAAGCCTCAGTGATCTTAAGGGTAAGGTTGTTGCAGTTCAGTCCGATTCGGCTGCGCTGGCTGCATTTACTTCTGAAGATGCGACCGAGGAAAACAAGGCGCTTGCGAAAACCTTCAAGGAACTTATGCAGATAGGTAACTATGTAAGTGCGTTCCTTGACCTTGACAGCGGATCTGTTGATGCTGTTGTTATCGATGTCGGAGTTGCTTACTACCAGCTGAATCAGAATCCTAATTTTAAGCTTCTGAAGGAAACTGTTTCCTCAGAGAAATACGGTGTTGCTTTCAAATACGGAAATATGACTCTTCGTGATCAGGTTCAGGAAACTCTCGAGGAGATGTATAAGGACGGAACCCTGCAGGAGATCGCTTCTCACTGGAAGGATTTCTACATCGAGGAAAGCCTCTGCTTCATGGATGAGGGAACCGATTTTGCTTACAGAACAGACGATACTGCAAAGGCAGACAAGCCTTTCGGAGAGAAGTTTGTAAGCATCTCAAAGCAGCTTGCAAAGGGCATAATTGCTACACTTTCAATATTCTTCCTTACACTGCTGTTTTCTATGCCACTGGGACTTCTTGTTACCTTCGTCAGAATGTCAAGGTTTAAGGTGCTTCAGTGGATAGCAAGGATATATATTTCGATACTTCGAGGAACACCGCTTATGCTTCAGCTGCTGGTTGTCTTCTACGGACCGCATTTCCTGTTTGGCGCAGAGACCTCGCAGAGCTACAGATTCATTGCGGTGATCATAGGCTTCTCACTTAATTATGCAGCATATTTTGCAGAAATATATCGTGCAGGAATCGAAGGAATACCGGCCGGCCAGAGAGAGGCGGCTGATGTTCTCGGATATTCTAAGGGACAGACCTTCAGGAAGATCATCTTCCCACAGATGTGTAAGAGGGTCATCCCTCCTGTAACAAATGAAGTTATCACACTTGTCAAGGATACATCGCTTGCATTTGCGCTTGCTTACACCGAGATGTTTACGCTCGCAAAGCAGATCACTGCCAGCGAGGCAAGCATCCTTCCACTTTTCATCGCGGGTGTATTTTATTACGTATTTAACTTCATCGTTGCAATGGTTATGGAAGGCATCGAGAAGAAACTGCGATACTATTAAGCAACTGCAATGAGAAACACAAACATCGATGGACTGTTTACAGGACGGCGAATATATGTGTTTCTCGGTATAGTTTGCGAAGCAAACGATCACCGAATGTGAGCATCTATGATGCGACAGACGACGAAGTCGGATGATTTGGTGGTTGCAGTTGTGACATAAGCGAAAGGAGAATTAGGTATGAGTCTTCTTGAAATAAAGAATTTGAAGAAGAGCTTCGGGAATCTGGATGTTCTTCACAATATATCCCTCAGTGTGGATGAGGGCGAAGTGGTTTCGATACTCGGACCTTCCGGCTCGGGTAAGTCGACGCTTCTCAGATGTGCGACGCTGCTTGAGACCATGGACGGCGGAAGCCTCTCCTACGACGGCGGATTTGTCTGCAAGGATGAAGGAGCGGGAAGCGTTTATGCTCCGAAGAGTGAGATAAAGAGACTTAAAAATACATTTGGACTTGTATTTCAGAATTTCAACCTGTTTCCGCATTACACGGTTCTGAAGAATGTTATCGATCCACCGATCACTATCCAGAAACGTGATAAGGAAGAGGTTATAAAGGAAGCCGGCGAGCTTCTCGAGAAGGTTGGTCTTTCTGATAAGAAGAACAGCTATCCGGGACAGCTTTCGGGTGGACAGCAGCAGAGAGTTGCGATTGCAAGAGCTCTTGCGATGAATCCGAAGATTCTGTTCTTCGATGAGCCAACCTCAGCGCTTGATCCGGAGATTACAGCAGGAATCCTCAAGGTTCTCCGCCAGCTTGCAGAAGAGAAGATGACCATGGTCATCGTAACTCACGAGATCGCTTTCGCAAGAAGCGTATCCGACAGAGTTATCTTCATGGACGGCGGTTACATCATCGAGGAAGGTAAACCTGAAGATGTAATCGACAACCCTTCTAATGACAGAACCAGAGCGTTTCTTCAGAAATTTTAATCAATATAGGAGGTAAAGTATTATGGGACTTTTTGATAAGATCGCGGGGGCGTTCGAAAAAAAGCAGTGTGATATCTGCGGCGGCGAGATCGGTATGCTCGGCAACAAGAAGCTTGAGAACGGTAATTGCTGCAAGGAGTGCGTGAAGAAGCTTTCACCATGGTTTACGGACAGAAAGCATAGCACTGTAGAAGAGATTAGAGAGCAGATCGAATACAGAGAACAGAACAGAGAAGCTCTGAAGGATTTTCATGAGACTGTTTCCTTTGGTGAGGACAGCTCACTTTTCCTTATAGATCAGCAGAACAGAAGATTTGTTGTTCTTCCGAGAAGCAACGTTGATATTTATCAGGTGAATCCTGACATCATCGAGTTTGATCAGGTTCGTGAGATGAAGCTGGATATGTCTTATTCGTCTGTCGAAGAGAAGATAATGAGAGATGGTCAGAGGGTTTCCTACAATCCTCCGAGATATGAGCATACGTTTAATTTCTATGTGAAGATCGTTACAGATCATCCATATGCTCATGAGCACAGATGTCCGCTTCATGCGAGAAGTCTCAAGGTTCATACTGCAGGGCCGAAGATGAACAGAAGCTACAGACTTGACGCGCTTGAGGATCTGACACGTTTCCTTGATTATTATCCACCTATCAATTATCGCGACAGAGTGCAGGTTGACCGCGAGCTTGATGACTGCTATTATTTCGCGCATATGGGCGACGAGATCTGCAGAACGATCATGCGCGGATAATTATTGATTGGTATTATTTGATAAATCTTCTGGACATGTTCATACGTATGGATTTTTGAACAGAGAATATACAAAGGGTATACTGATATCACATTTTATTGATATCACAATAATACGAATAACATGCTTGAGAGTATTACATTAACAGAACTAAATAACTTGGATAAATCCGGCGTCCAGCTGATTGATATCCGTGGGATGGAGTCGGCCGAATACGGTCTGATACCGGGAGCCGTAAATATCCCGAAGGAGCAGATACTCCGGGATATGATGCTCACCGAAAGCTGCGATATGACTATTCGTGGCATACATCTCGACAGAACTAAGAAGCAGGTGCTTTACTGCACGAGAGGTGTTGATAGTCCTGAGGCAGCGGAGGCCATGAGAGAACGCGGCTACGATGCTTACTATCTCGAGGGCGGCTATCATAACTGGCTTGTGAATTCTGTGGTTCAGGAGGAGCAGAGTATCGACCTTAAGGAACGACAGGAGCAGATCGAGCAGAGTATCAGGAAGAAGTTCCATAAGCAGCTTTTTACACCGTTCGCAAAGGCGATAAATACGTACGAGCTTCTGCAGCCGGGAGACCATGTTGCGGTATGTATATCCGGAGGCAAGGATTCGATGCTTATGGCAAAGCTCTTTCAGGAGCTGAAGAGGCACGACAAGTTTCCTTTTGAACTGACGTTTCTTGTTATGGATCCGGGTTATTCAGAGGTGAACAGGCAGCTGATCGAGGCAAATGCAAGGCTGCTGGGAATACCTATAAGGGTATTTGGCTCGGAAATATTTGACAGTGTTTATACGATAGAAAAATCGCCATGCTATCTCTGCGCAAGGATGAGGAGAGGTTACCTCTACAGCAACGCAAAGGAGCTTGGCTGCAATAAGATCGCGCTCGGACATCATTATGATGATGTTATCGAGACGATACTGATGGGTATGCTGTACGGCGGGCAGGTGCAGACCATGATGCCGAAGCTTCACAGCACGAATTTCCCGGGGATGGAGCTGATAAGGCCGATGTACCTGATCAGGGAAGAGAATGTTAAGTGGTGGCGAGATTATAACAAGCTGCATTTTCTGCAGTGTGCCTGCAGATTTACTGAGATAAGTAAGAATCAGAATGAGAATGATCCTCATTATTCAAAGCGTCAGGAGATCAAGCAGCTGATAGCTGAGATGAAGAAGGTCAATCCTTTTGTTGAGGGAAATATCTTCAAGAGTGTGGAGAACGTCAACCTGAATACCGTTGTGGGTTACAAGCAGGATGGAGTAAGGCATTTCTTTACGGAGGGATATTGATGAAATACTGTATTTTTTGTGGAAGTCAGCTGGATGATGAAGCTATATTCTGCGGCAGTTGTGGAAAGCGTAACGTGAAGGAAGCTGAAAGTGGGGCGCAGGACAATGATTCTGAGATGCACCCTCAGTATATAAATGATATGCAGAGTTATGCACAACCGATAAACAATCCTCAGGGATTTGTACAGCCGGGGAATAATGTACAGGGATATGTGCAGCCTGCGGACATTAGCGAAAAGAACGGTAGCAGGAACAAAAAGAAATGTATAATCGTAGGAATTATAGTGTTAGTTCTGGCGCTTGGTGTTGCAGCGGTTCTTATTTTCAGGAAATCTTCCGGGAAAAATGATCCGCTCAAAGCAGCATTGGACAATTATTTCAAGGCGGTTGAAAATCTGGATTTTCGTGCTTTGGATAAGGCTTGTTACCCGGAAAACTCTTTTATCATTGAAAAGCTGGGAATGACATATAAATATCCTGATAATGATGGTCATTGGATCTCGCTTGCGTTGAGTAATTCGCCGGCTTTCACTGTTGCACAGTGGGTACGGTCAAGTGACAGAGTCAGAGATATCAAAGTGATGGATCTGTTTTGTGAATCCTACGGAATGGCCCCGTACGCTAAAGGTGGAATGGAGCAGATGCGGGAAGCATTTAATAGTATTGATTCCTTTAAAACTGTTTATGGAAATCCGGTTATTAAGTATGAGATCATTGATACTCTGGATGCTGATGAGTTTAATGGAGTTACATTACAGTCCGGTAAGGTGATCAAGACCGCGCCGGTTGAATGGATGGAAGAGAATCTGAACAGATATGGGGACGGACAATTTATAGACAGTAAAGATCCGGATTACCTGAAGGTTGAAGAGGTAATGGCTGTTCTGCTGAAGATTGAATGGAGTTATAATGGCAAAAAATACGGATACGATAAATCGTGGTGGGAGAATGATGACTTCATTAAGAAAATGGATGAAGCACAGAATGGCAGGCCGTATGATGCAATGCCTTTAGGTAAAGGGGGAGCGGTGAAACTGGACCTTACCGATTATGATTCTGTGATCAATTATCATGACAGTAATGTCTACAATCTGGTCTTATATAAGACGGAAGGAAAATGGTATGTTTACCCTGAGTTATTAGGACGACTTGTGAATCCGTTTATAGATTATTGATCAAACTATAAAAATCTGAAGAAAGCAGGAATGCTTTAAAATGAATAATTTTACCAGTGGAGTAAAAGCCGGAATACCGATAGGTCTTGGGTACCTGTCGGTATCTGTCGGTTTTGGAATATTTGCGGTTGCCGGAGGGCTTTATTGGTGGCAGGCCGTGGTGATATCGATGCTTTGCGTGACCTCTGCGGGACAGCTTGCAGGTGTAAGGATCATGACGTCAGGCGGGAATTATGTGTCGATGCTGATCTCGCAGCTGACGATCAATCTCAGATATTCGTTTATGTCGATATCACTTTCGCAAAAACTTGATAAGAAATTCTCTATGCCGCGTAAGGCAGTTTTGGGCTTCTTTATGACTGATGAGATATTTGCTGTGGCAAGTATGAAGGACAATGTAACGACAGCCTTCTTTGCCGGCCTCTCAGTTATGCCTTTCATAGGCTGGACCCTTGGTACTCTGACGGGAGCACTTCTCGGAAATATCCTTAATGCAGCAATAATGAGCGCTATGGGACTTGCCATCTACGGAATGTTCGTGGCGATAGTCGTGCCTGAGATGAAAAACATGAATGTGCTTCTCACGGCGGTGATCGCCATGACCATAAGCTGTATTTTCTATTATGTGCCGGTGGTCAACAAGGTATCCATCGGTATAGCCATCAGTATTTCGGCAATCGTGGCAGCTCTTGTTATGGCTTTTCTAAAGCCGCTGCCGGAGCTTGAACCGGAAGAGGTCGATGCATAATAAAGTGGTATCAATGTTTGATAATATCGGTAATATGCTGAAATAGCATCAGTAATGAATGATATGATAAAGGAATGACATAAATGGAACTGAAAACATTTTTTATATATCTTCTGCTCATGGCGGGAACGACTTATCTGATAAGAGTCATCCCATTTGTGCTGGTGAACAGGAAAGTCACAAATAAATATGTGAGATCGTTCTTATACTATATACCTTATGCGGTGCTTGCGGCGATGACTGTGCCGGCAGCCTTCTATGCGACCAGAAGCGTGATCAGTGCGGTGTCGGGAATACTTGTTGCGGCGCTTGTTTCGCTGAAATGCAGATCACTTGTTGTGGTTGCTGCAGCGGCATGTATAACAGTTTATCTGGTAGAATTATTCGTGTGAGTGATCTGAATATATTGAGTTGGTCAACTGCTCCTTTTATGCTGAAAAGGAGCAGTTTTTTGATGTTATCTTATTTGATCATAATTCATTCGGGTGAAAAGTTTCTACTTTGTAGTTTGCGGTTTATTCAAACCAGTCCAAATGACTGTTCAGAAAACTGCTGTATTCCGTTGCATCAAAGGTAGGCGAGCAGTAGTATTTTCCACCGACAGGCACATTCTGGAGAACTGATTTTGGATAAATATATACGTTGAATGAATCAGAGGCGCCTGTTTTTGTGTTGATGAGTGTTACGGTGTAATCCAGTTCGTAGGCAGTAACTCCTGATGAATACTCTTTACTGCTTTCATAATAGCAGCGCTCAACCAGGATTATGACAGACGCACGATTCGGATCGGAGGTATATCGTATATTTCCTCCGTGATCCTTGATCTTTTGTTTCAGACCGTCGAAGGAATCTGAATTCCAGTCTGAATAGTCCTTCTCGTCGCCTTCCTCGAAGGTGTAAAGCTTATTCTTTTTAACGTAGCCATCGCCTGTAGCAATCATATAAATGGTATATGGCTGCGGATCCTCGGCAATAAAATTGTAAGGAGATACATCGGTTATCTTCTTGAAGCAGGACATGAAGTGTGCGCGAAGCATAGAGGTGTCCTGCTGCTCACGTTCCTCGGTGGTGACCTCTGTGGTTGCTTCGGTCGTAGTCTCGGTTGTTGTTTCTGTGGTCGCTTCAGTTGTGGTTTCTGTAGTGGTTTCTGCGGTTGCTTCAGTAGTAGCTTCCGTGGTAGTTTTCACAGTGCTGCTTTCTGTTGCGACAGCTGTTGTCCTGGAAGCTGTTGTTTTCTTGTTATCGCTATCCTTGCCGCCGCATGCCGTAAGACAGATAAGCATGGCTGCTGCAAGAGCAAGAGTCATTCTTTTTTTCATTGTCTGGTCCCTCCCATAATACAAAACAAAAACACCCAATAACATTATACCATATAGGGCTTATATATGATAACAGGAATACAAACATAAAATAGAGCATAAAATAAAGAATAAAAAAGCAGCCCGACTGAAGTGTGTCCGGGATTCCGGATTCAAATCAGAACGGCTGCTTCATTCGTATTAATTATTACAATGTATTAATTCTCGAGAAATGACTGTAAAGGTCCGGGTTCAAGAACATTACTGAGTCCGGATCGTTTTCTCTCTTCTTGGCCAGACGCGGCTTTGCGACGGCAACGGAATAACGCTTGATCAGCTCCGGACGAAGAAGGCTTCGGCTGATTGGAACGCCGTTGATAAGAGAATACAGTGTAAAATACGCGCACTTGCCGAGACCTATACGACTCTGCCTTATGGTTGTTAGCGGCGGAGAGAGTGTGGCGGCAAGGGGAATATCATCAAAGCCTATAACGCTGATATCGTTCGGAACATCAAATCCAAGCTCCTTAACGCACTTAATAACGCCCTGCGCAATAAGATCGTTACCGCAGAGAATAGCGGTTGCGCCACGGTCGATAAAGCCTGGAACGTGATAAGGTGCACAGTCGGCAACAAAGTAACCATATACGGCAAGGTTTGGATCGACCATCAGACCATTGCGGCTCATGCTGCTAAGATATGCGGTCATTCTGTCATCTGATATGACCGAACCTGCAGAACCGTTGAGAAAGGCTATCTTCTCGTGTCCGTTCTCAACGAGATAGGTGATGGCAGCATCTATTCCTTCGGTTGAATCGGTACCTACGGAGCTGACAACCGGGTTGCCTTCCATGGAATTGTCAAGAAGTACGGTCGGAATAGTAGTAGTCCTTATCTGTTCTGTCCACGGATCGTCAAGTGAGAGGCCGATAAAGAAGGCGCCACTGTATTTTTCCTGAAGCATGAAGCTTTCATATCTGTTTTCTGCCTGGAAGGAATGAGTGAGAGGGATAACCGAAAAGTTCCACTTCTCGCTGAAGGAAGCCTTCTGGAAGCCCATGATGATGTCGTGGCCGAAGGAGGTCTCTTCCTCATAATCCATATTTTCAACGAAGAGGGCTATCCTGCGGAGATCCTCTCTGAGGGCTTTGCGGTTGGTGTAGCCCATCTCAACAGCGGTATCAAGGATGGTCTTCCTGAGTTCGTCACTGATGTCCTTGCCATTATTAAGTCCCTTTGATACTGTTCCGAGTGATATGCCAAGCTTATCGGCAATATCCTTCATGGTTGCCATTACCGTTTCCCTCCTTTCCTTCTATAATAATATGATGAAAATAGCAATGATCACGGCAAGGTATTCTTGCCCGTCTGTTCTTTACAGTTATTCAGTATATACCCTTGAATTTCAAAATTCAAGCACAAAACGAAAGAATACGAAAATTGATTTTACAAAAATTCAAAATTATAAAAAAAATTTCATATTAAATATTGACAAAAGGGGTCAAAAGGATTATTTTATACTCAGCTCACGAAAGTATACGAAAGTTTCGTTGCAAAAGAATCGAGAATTAGATTTTCAGATATAAGAATAAATATTCGGTATTGGGGCGTAAATATGATAAAAAACATACACAAGATGAATGATAGAAAGATTGGCCATTCTGCAGGATCCGGCTTTAAAAAAGCTAAAATGAGATCCGCTATGGCCTTATTTCTTGCTTCGGCTTTCGTACTGGCCGGCTGCGGCAAGGACAAGACGAAGACCATGAAAACGCAGAACGCTTCCCTTACTGAATATGGCGGGCTGACGGCAGAGGATAATAAGGAGAGGACCTGCTACGAGGTATTTGTTTATTCTTTTGCGGACAGTGACGGTGACGGGATAGGTGATCTTAAGGGACTTACGAAGAAGCTTGACTACATCAATGACGGTGATCCGAAGACGACAAGCGATCTTGGCTGTACCGAAATATGGACCATGCCTGTATTTCCATCACCAACCTATCACAAATACGATGCAACAGATTTTATGGACATAGACAGTCAGTACGGGACCATGGAGGATTTCGAGGCGCTTCTTTCCGAGTGCCACAAGAGAGGTATCAAACTGATAATTGATCTTCCGCTTAATCATACGTCAAACTCTCATCCATGGTTCACGGAGGCTGCCACATATATTTCTTCTCTTAAAGAAGGAGAGAAGCCGGACTCTTCCAAGTGCAAATACGTTGATTACTACAACTTCCAGGAGCAGGCACATTCGGGTTATGAGCACCTCTCAGGTGACTGGTACTACGAAGCAAGGTTCTGGTCGGGAATGCCGGACCTCAACTTAGACGAGCCACAGGTTAAGGAAGAGATAAAGAAAATACTTTACTTCTGGATGGATAAGGGAGTTGATGGTTTCAGATTGGATGCAGTCACCTCTTATTATACAGAAGAGAAGGACAAGAGTATCGACTTTACAGGCTGGGTGAATGACACAGTCAAGGCGAAGAATCCTGACGCATACATAGTCGGTGAGGCCTGGGCGGATCAGTCAATCTACAGCGAATATTACAGAAGCGGTGCTGACTCATTCTTTGATTTCGGCTTCTCGGGTCAGGACGGAGTCATAGCTTCAGTTGTTAGAGGAGCTAAGAAGGCTTCCTACTACGCAGAGCAGCTTGTTAAGGAAGAAGAGCTCTACTACGAAATAGCACCGGACACGGCGATAAATGCACCGTTTTATACAAACCACGATATGGCAAGAAGCGCAGGCTACTATGCTTACGATGATGGCAGCAAGGCTAAGCTTGCAGGCGCGATGAACCTGCTGGCAACCGGAAACGCCTTCATCTACTACGGCGAGGAGCTTGGCATGAGGGGCTCCGGAAAGGACGAGAATAAGCGTCTTGCTTTTCCTTGGACAACCGATTCCTCATCTGAGCTGAGTAGTCTGGTCTGCAGAGGACCGGCCGATGCCGACAAGGTCGAGCAGAAATACGGCAGCTTCGAGGAACAGGAAAAGGACGAGTATTCGATATATAACTACTATAAAAATGCGATAAGAATCAGGAATGCATTCCCGGCCATCTCAAAGGGCAGAACCGAGATCATTGACAGCCTGACAGGCGACAAGACCTGCGGCTTCACAAGAAAGATCGAAGGAATCGACGGGGAGGATGTTCTGATCGTAATAAATACAGGCGAGGATGAAGTTAAACTGGATATGGCAGACGCTTCAGAATATAAGAAGCTTGCAGCTTTCCTTACGGTAGCGAAGGATGCACCAAAGCTGAAGAGTGGAAAACTCACCCTGCCGGGCTACGGTATCGCGATACTTACGAAGTAGAATGAGGAAAACAACAGAACAGCGTACCGGGATAAAGACCGGAACAAAACAAAGAAACAAAACAGACATAATTAACAGAGCATAAAGAAAGAATAAGATAATGAAACGAACACCTCTTCTCTGGAAGAAATTCTATAAAGAAAATAAAGACAGATCCGACTTCAATTACCATGGACCGCTTGGTGCGATAGTAACGGAAAACGGAACACTTGTCAGACTGTGGAGCCCTGTTGCGGAGAGCGTAAGACTTAACCTTTACGAGCACGGCGGCAGCGGAAGCCTAAAGACGGATGAATCCGGCAGCTTCAGACAGGATTACGAGGCAGATAACAACGACGGACTTGTGATGACGGCTCCGATGGAATATGACAAGAGAGACGGCGTCTGGGTATTTGCAACGGAAAACAATCTTGCAGGTGCTTACTACGATTTCGATATCACCATCGAGGGCGTAACGAAGAAGACAGCTGATCCATACGCAGTGGCTGCAGGAGTGAACGGACTCCGTTCCATGATCCTCCCAAGAGAGGTTTCGAATCCTGAGGGCTGGAAAGAAGACAAGGCTCCGGAGAAGCAGAACACAGATATTATTTACGAGGTGAATATCAGAGAGTTCTCATATGATCTTGAGATGGGCGACGACAGTGGAAAATACACTGCTTTCAAGAAAATGTCCACCGGCGAAGAGTTTAAGATCAAGGGAACAGACAAGAAGATAAATCCTCTCAAATACATGAAGGACCTGGGCGTTACCCATGTTCAGCTGATGCCGAGTTATGATTTCGGTTCGGTTGATGAGAGAAAGAATGATGAAGCCTTTAACTGGGGTTACGATCCGGTGAACTACAATGTTCCGGAGGGAAGCTTCTCGACAGATCCGGCTTCCGGCGAGACAAGAGTCCGTGAATATAAGGAGATGGTCAAGGCACTTCACGACGCAGGCTTCAGAGTAGTCATGGATGTGGTTTACAATCACACCTACAACTTAGAGAGCAGTCTTCAGAAAACAGCTCCGTGGTATTACTACAGAGTAAACGAAGACGGGACGGCATCGAACGGTTCGAGATGCGGAAATGATGTAGCATCCGAAAGGTTCATGACAGGAAGATATATCATAAACTCAGTTCTTTACTGGGCTGAGGAATATCATATAGATGGTTTCAGATTCGATCTGATGGGACTTCTTGATACCGACCTGATGAATGCGGTGAGGGAAGCGCTTGATGAGAGATTTGGTAAGGACGAGAAGCTGATCTATGGTGAGCCGTGGGCAGCAGGGGAGACAGCCATTGAGGAAGGCTTCACACAGTCACTTAAGGCAAACGTCGGAAGAGATGCTTCCTTCGGAAATATGCCGGGTGTCAAGCCTCTCGATAAGAGTATCGGATTCTTCAATGATGACCTGCGAGACCAGATCAAAGGCATCTTCTGTGATGAGAAAAGTAAGGGCTTCGTAAACGGCGGCTGTATGGACAGAAAGCTGAAGGAACTCAGGGAAGCACAGCTGCTTGAGACCGGAGAGCTTAAGGCAGAGGATATAAAGCACGAACCGAAGATAGAGGAGAATGTAGCGAAGGCAGTTACAGCCTATAGCGACAGCGGTCTTTCACCGATGCAGATGATAAGATACGTCAGCTCACATGACGACCTCACACTCTGGGACAAGCTGACCATCACAACCTGGGATGAGGACATCCGTAAAAAGCAGAACGTGCTTGCGGCAGCAACCTACATCTTAGGACAGGGACATGTATTTATGCTTTCGGGCGAGGAATTCCTGAGAACCAAGAACGGTGAATCAAATTCCTACAATCTTCCGATAACGCTGAACAAGCTGGATTGGGCGATGGCCTTTAAGAATAAAGATATTGTTGAAAGCTACAGACGACTGATCGAGATAAGAAAGAGCAGCGCGGCGCTTTCGGATATGAGCGAGAAGGCTGCTGAAAGGATCAGGATAGAGAAGGCCGAGGACGGCGTGGTTGCCTTCGAGGCTGATGACCTTTTCGTAATACTCAACAGTAACGAGATCAACTCCTACATCAGTATTCCGAAGGGAAACTGGGAAGTGATCTACGGAAATACATCCGACCGCGTGAGTACGGACAGCTTCAGTGAGAGAGTAAGGAAGGTTGATCCGATTTCGGTAACCGTCTACAAGAAGAATAACAAAGAATTTGATTATAAATTGTCTAAGGAATGGGCAGACAGTCCGCTCGGAGGATGATCGGAGGAAATATGAATCTATCAGCTATTTATCACAGAACCACCGATAAATATGCATACCAGCTATCCGATACGGAGCTGATCATTAACATCGAGACAGGCTATGACGTGGATCAGGTCTTCATCTACCAGGGTGACCCTTACCTCGCAGGTATCATGGGAGGAAAGGAAGCGTGGCAGGGCAGACGCGAAGAGATATGCTACAAGAAGAGAAAGAAGGAGCATATCTGGTGGACCACAACACTGTTCCCTGAGTATAAACGCTGCAAATACTATTTCGAGATAGTGAGCGGCGAGGAAAGAGTATTTCTCTTTGAGGATGGCTTCTACACCGAAGAGGAGATGCACAGACCGGGCAAGATGCTTTCGTACTTTATCTACCCGTGGATGAATCCGGTGGACACCTTCAAAACCCCGGACTGGGTTAACGATACGGTATGGTATCAGATATTCCCGGAGCGCTTCTGCAACGGTGACAAGTCGAACGACAATCCGGGCACAAGGCCTTGGAAATGCGAAGAGATACACGGCTATAACGATTACTACGGCGGCGACCTACAGGGCATCATCGACAGGTTTGACCACATAAAGAACCTCGGAATAACGGGCATCTACCTGACACCGGTATTTGAGGCTGAATCAAATCATAAATACAATACAACGAATTACAAGAAGGTCGATCCGCACTTCGGAACGAATGCAAAGCTCCGCGAGCTGGTTGACCTGGCCCACAGAAACGGCGTGAGAGTCATGCTGGATGCGGTATTTAATCATACCGGTACGGACATCTCGATGTGGCAGGACATCCTGACCAACGGCAAGATGTCGAAGTACAAGGACTGGTACATGATTAATGAGTGGCCGGTGGACAAGAAGGGCGACACGAAGGACGGAAGATATTATTCCTTCGCCTTCGCGCAGTACATGCCGAAGCTGAACACCAACAATCCTGAGGTGAGAGAGTATCTTCTGGATATAGTGAGCTTCTGGATGAAGGAGTTTGATATCGACGGACTCAGGTTCGATGTAGGAAACGAGATTTCGCACCGCTTCCTTCAGGAGATGAGGGCGATGACCAAGGAACTGAAGCCGGACTTCTACCTTCTCGGAGAGATATGGCACGATGCGACACCGTGGCTCCTGGGCAACGAATACGACGCGGTCATGAATTATCCGCTGGCAACAGCCATCGCAAACTACTGGATCTATCCTGAATGGGACAGCACAGAGTTTGAGTACGGAGTGAACAGAAGCTTCACGATGTATATGCAGCAGGCCAACGATGTGATGTTCAATCTGTTGGATTCACACGATACCAACAGACTGATCGACAAGGTAAAGGATAAGGATATATTTTACCAGCAGCTTGCAGTGCTCTACACCATGCCGGGAAGCCCGTGCATCTATTACGGAACTGAGATCGTCATGCCGGGAGGCTTCGATCCGGACTGCCGCAGATGTATGCCGTGGGACGAGATCGATGCGGGCAAATACGACGAAGAGATAAATGAGATCAAACAGCTGATCAGGCTGAGGAAGGAACATCCGGCCGCAAGAAGCAGGAACTTCCACTTCCCGAACAGCATAAAGGATAAGAGAACGGTTGAATACATAAAACTCTGTGATGAGGGCTGCATCAGCATAGTCCTAAACTGCGGAACCGAGGCGATAGAGATACCGCCGGAAATAACCTACAAGAACGTTCTCTACAGCAGGAAGTATTCAACAGGGGTGCTTGAGCCAAACGGAATACTGATCAGCCTGCTGGAATATAAGAATTTTAAAGGTTAGTGGTGTGTGAAACACGCCCACGGATGTAAAGCATCCGGGCAGGATTCTATGAATCAGAATCATGATACAGGCTAGTTAAAATAAAGGAGAGAAAGATATGCGACAGGCAGGAATATTACTTCCGATATTCAGTCTTCCGGGAAAATACGGCATCGGCTGTTTCTCGAAAAACGCATTTGACTTTATCGACTTCTTAAAGAAGTCAGGTCAGAAATACTGGCAGATACTTCCGCTGGGTCCAACCGGCTACGGGGATTCGCCATACCAGACCTTCTGCTCCTTCGCGGGCAACCCTTACTTCATAAGTCTTGAAGGACTTATTGAGGAAGGTCTTCTGGACAAGAAGAAGGTTGATAAGATCTACAAAAACTGCGGCGACGACAGAGTAGATTATGAGATGCTTTACAACACACGCTTCACGGTTTTGCGCGATGCCTATGAAGGTGCAAAGGCGAAGAACTTTAAGAGACTTAAAGCATATAAGAGCTTTGAAGAGGATAACACCGAGTGGCTTACAGATTATGCGCTCTTCATGTCACTGAAGGATGAGATGGGCGGCATAAGTTTCACGGAGTGGCCGGAGGAGCTGAGAGTCAGAGATGAAAAGGCTCTTAAGCAGGCATCAAAGAGACTGACTGACGAGATAGGCTTCTACAAGTTCCTACAGTTTAAGTTCTATGAGCAGTGGGATATAGTTAAGAAATACGCCAACGACAACGGCATCGACATCATTGGCGACCTTCCGATCTATGTTTCACCGGACAGTGCAGATGTCTGGGCACATCCGGAGCTCTTCCAGCTTGATAAGAATGCAAGACCTAAGGCTGTTGCAGGATGTCCGCCGGATGGCTTCACACCGCTCGGACAGCTCTGGGGCAATCCGCTTTATGACTGGGGCTACCACAACAAGACCGGTTATGCATGGTGGATAAGCAGAATAGATAAATGCAGAAGACTTTACGACATAATCAGGATAGATCATTTCAGAGGTTTCGATGAGTATTATTCAGTACCGGCCGGCGATACAGACGCAAGAGGCGGTCACTGGGTGAAGGGACCGGGAATGAAGCTCTTCAGGGCAATAAAGAAGAGCCTCGGCGAGATAAGGATCATAGCTGAGGACCTGGGATATACCACTGATACAGTTAAAAAACTTGTTAAGGATTCGGGCTTCCCGAACATGAAAATACTTGAGTTTGCGTTCTATAGAGATGAAGATGATGATGGAGAACATGATTTTCTCCCTTGTAATCATTACGCAAATTGTGTGGTATATACCGGTACTCATGACAATGAGACATTGATGGGCTGGCTCAAGGGCATCGAGGATGATGTTTACGAGAGAATGGCCGACTACGTTGGATATGAGCCTGAGCTTAAGCCTGTATCAAAATGCAAGAAAGCTGCTAAGTGTGTGAAGGAGGAGGTTGAAAGAACTCCTGAGGTTATAGCAGAAGAAAGCAGATTCGTAAGAGGTGAGGCGGAGCTTCACAGTCTTGCGGACAAGTTGATCAGAGCCGCACACGGTTCGGTCGCTGACTATTGTATCTTACCTGTCCAGGATTATCTGTATCTTGATAATTCGGCCAGGATAAATGCACCATCAACCCTTGGCAATAACTGGGTATGGCGCATAGATAAAAAAGACATAAATGCCTGCCTTTCCGGTAAGATCAGGAAACTGACAGAGATTTATGACAGGCTTAAAGCCTAAACAAAACCGTGCTTTTTCAACCGATCACACGGCCTCCGAAATAATGCTAAGGAGCCGTGAAATATAGTCAATAAATGTTTAAGAAATTCTTAAAAAAATATTGACAAGAGAGGGTTTCGGTTGTATAGTAAGAGCATGGACAACCGGTTGCGCAAGAGAGAATATTTGACCGGTTAAAAAACCCCAAATTTTTATTATGTGTAACACAGAAACAGATCCGTCAGGATCCAAAAAAACGAATCAAGGTCCAAAAACGGATCGAAAGAGGAGGAAAAACATGAAGAAGAAATTTGTTGCGGGATTTCTTGCTACAGCAATGGTAGCAACTGCATTAACAGGATGCGGTAAGAAGGATGACGACAAGAAGGAAGAGTCTAAGGACAAGGTTGAAGTAACAGCCGATGACAAGGGTGAGATCAAGGTTTGGGTTGCTGATAACACAGTTGATTTCACAAAGCAGCAGGTTGACAAGTTTATGGAAGCTAATCCTAACTACAAGGGCTACACAGTATCTATCGAGCCTGTAGGTGAGGGTGATGCAGCTACAAACATGATTACAGACGTTGAGGGTGGTGCTGATATCTACGGTTTCGCACAGGATCAGCTTGCTAGACTTGTTTCTGCAGGAGCTATCGCACCTGTTTCAGCAGCATCAGCTGAGTGGATCACAGCTCAGAACGATGCCGGTGCAGTAGGAGCAGCTACAGTTTCAGATACAGTTTACGCATTCCCAATTACATCTGATAACGGATATTTCTTATACTATGATAAGAGCGTTATCTCTGATCCTTCAACACTTGAAGGCATCATCGCTGATTGTGAGAAGGCCGGAAAGGGCTTCTACATGGAGATCAACTCAGGTTGGTATGACACAGCTTTCTTCTTTGCTACAGGTTGTAAGCTTGAGTATGGTCTTGACTCAGAAGGTAACTTCAATTCATCAAGCATCACATATGCTACAGAAGATGGTGTTAAGGCTCTTAAGGCTATGATCAATCTTCATAAGTCAAAGGCATTCTACAATGGTTCAGTAGTTGCAAATGCAGCTAACGCAGCAGCAGTAGTTTCAGGTACTTGGGATTCAGGTGCAGCTCAGGATATGTTCGGTGCAAACTATGCATGTGCTAAGCTCCCTACATTCAACGTAGACGGTAAGGATTACCAGATGAGCGGTTTCGGTGGATTCAAGCTCCTCGGTATCAAGCCACAGACAGATTCTAAGAAGTATATCGTTTGCCAGGATCTTGCTAAGTTCCTTTCAAACGAAGAAACACAGCTTGCAAGATATGATGCTGTAGGTTGGGGCCCATCTAACAAGGCAGCTCAGCAGAACGATAAGATCAAGACTGATCCGGCTCTTTCAGCACTTGCAGAGCAGCTCGCATTCACAATTCCTCAGGGACAGTATCCTGGAGATTACTGGTCACTTGCACAGGCACTTGGCGATTCAATCATTTCAGGCGACTATGATAAGTCTTCAGATGATGACCTTATGAAGGTTCTTCAGGACTTCCAGTCAACATGTGAGAGCTACGCAAAATAATTTCTGACACATAGAAATATGCAGCTTTTACAGCTGCGGGATGAATTTAAAGTGAACAGGGCGGGGAAACTTTACCCGCCCTGTTCTACGAAAAAGGATTAACAGATTAAACCGGAGGGGACTATGAACAACATGATCGCATCAACTTCAACGAAGAAGCGCAAAAGCAAAATAGGGTCCTTCTTTAAGACTGTCGGTTCTGAATTTAAGGAAATAGGCACCACGTTTTCACAGGGCAGCTGGCAGACCAGAGTATCATATGTTGTACCGGGTCTTGGCCAGATTCTCAGAGGTCAGATAGCAAGAGGTCTCATGTTCCTTCTTATTGAAGGCGGACTTTTATTCTATATCTTTGCTGTCGGCGCACCATATCTTGCTGATTTCTCTACTCTTGGTACAAAGAAGAGTGGATACAATGATTATGGTGTTATGACCTATGGTGATAACAGCTTCTTCATACTTCTTTACGGACTTTTAGCTATTACAGCTGTATTTCTCGTAATTCTTGTGTGGAGAATCAACCTTAAGCAGAATATGAAAACCGATAAGCTTATCAGAGAAGGCAGAGTTGTTCCGACAAATAAACAGGATCTGCGCTCACTTATCGATAGCAACTTCGATAAGACACTCCTTGCACTTCCAGTTATCGGAATATTCGTTTTCACAGTAATACCTATCATTTTCATGATCTGTATTGCATTCACAAATTATGACAAGACACATCAGCCACCTGGAAAGCTTTTCACATGGGTTGGCTTTGACAACTTTAAACAGATTTTCTCATTCGGAAGCACAGGCTTCGGTACAACCTTCTTTAAGGTACTTGCTTGGACACTTATTTGGGCGTTCTTTGCAACATTCCTTAACTACTTCCTTGGACTTGCAGTTGCTATGCTTATCAACAAGAAGGGTATCAAGCTTAAGAAAATGTGGAGAACTATCCTTATCGTTACGATAGCTGTTCCACAGTTCGTATCACTTCTTTATGTAGGTAAGATGTTCGCAGCAGACGGACTTGTAAATACTTATCTCCTCAAATGGGGGTGGATCAGTAAAGCCATACCGTTCTGGACGAATCCAACCTACGCAAGAATACTTATTATCGTTATAAATCTCTGGATTGGTATTCCGTATCTCGTACTTATCGCTACAGGACTTCTCATGAATATTCCGGCTGACCTGTACGAGTCTGCAAGAATCGATGGTGCCAGCAACATCCAGATGTTCTTTAAGATTACACTTCCGTACATGCTGTTCGTAACAGGACCATTCCTTCTTACACAGTTTATCGGAAATATTAATAACTTTAACGTCATTTACCTCCTCAACCGAGGGCAGCCGCTATCGATGAAGCTGTCGGACAACGCAGGTTACACCGACCTCCTTGTTACATGGCTCTATAAGATGACGGTTAATGACTCAAACTACAGGATGGCAGCAGTTATCGGTATCATGGTATTCGTAGTCGTTGCAGTGATCTCACTCATAGTTTACAACCTGATGCCGTCAGTAAAGGATGAGGAGGGATTCCAGTAATGAAAGCAAAAAGAAAAGCAAATCTTGCGGTATCCTACCTGATACTCGTTATTATAAGTATTATTTGGTTATTCCCATTCGTATGCCTTGTACTTCAGAGCTTCAGAGGCTATTCAGCAGCTGATGGCGGCGGCGGTATGGTTAACTACCTGCTTCCTAAGAGATGGACACTTGATTCATACAAGTTCCTCTTCAACAAAGACAGTAAGTTTATGAAGTGGTATCTCAATACCTTCATAATCGCAGCTGTTGTAACACTCGTACAGAGTTTCGTTGTTGTTTGCGTAAGCTACGCACTTTCAAGAATGAGATTCGCAGGTAGAAAACTTCTCATGAACATCTGGCTCGTGCTCGGAATGTTCCCTGGATTCCTTACAATGATCTGTCTGTATTTCCTTCTTAAGGAAATCGGCCTTACACAGGAAGGTGCTATTCCGGGACTCATTCTTATCTCAGCAGCCGGTTCAGGTATGGGATACTATGTATGTAAGGGATACTTTGATACTATCCCTAGGTCGCTTGATGAAGCGGCAAGAATTGATGGTGCTACAAGATTCCAGATCTTACACATTCTGATCGCACCACTTTCAAAACCTATCATTATCTATCAGCTCTTAGTAGCATTCATGGCTCCATGGTGTGATTACATCTTCGCATCATACGTAGCATTCGGTAAGAGTGACAGCTACAACGTTGCTGTAGGTCTCCAACGATGGGTTTGGACAAATGATTATCAGGGATATTTCACCAGGTTCTGTGCCGGTGGTATCCTGGTAGCAATACCGGTAACAATTCTCTTCATGTGCTTACAGAAGTACTATGTTGAAGGTGTTACAGGCGGTGCCGTTAAGGGTTAATACCGTAGCGTTCATAGTTTAACAGGTTTAATGTTCGGGACCGGTTCAGTTATATTAGTGACTGGCCGGTCCCGATTGTTTAAGAAGGCAAAGCTTATGGAAGATAAGATAACTATTGATGACATAGCAAGAGAATTAGGGGTTTCGAAGACGACTGTCTCCCGCGCGGTTTCGGGGAAGGGCAGGATAAGCGATGAAACAAGGACTAGGGTGCTCAATTATATAGAAGCACACAACTACAGACCTAATCCGATGGCTAAGGGTCTCGCACAAAAGAAAACCTATAATATCGCGGTTGTCTGGCCTGAGGATTATGAGGCCGTTGATCTTCCGTTTTTCCAGAAATGCGTACTCGGCGTAAATAAAGTTACGACCGAGTACGGTTATGATATTCTCATCAGCTTCGTTGATAATGAGAAGTTCCATAACCTGCGGCGTATCGTAGAGAATCAGAAGGTGGATGGAGTAATACTCACGAGAACACTGATCAACGATCGGCCGGCTGAATATCTTAAGGTATCGGGAATACCTTTCGTTGCCATAGGAAGCAGCGATGATAAAGAGATAATCCAGATAGATAATAACAATTTCGGAGCCTGCAGAGAGCTTACCGGAATACTCCTCTCGAAGGGTATGAGGAAACTTGCGATAATCGGTGGTGACATCAATCATGTGATCACTAGAACGAGATATAACGGATTCCTCCAGGCGTTCGAAGATAAAGAAGTTGAAGTAGATCAGTCACTGGTATTTCTTAATTCCAGCGATCCGATAAAGATTATGGCGATAATTGATGAGCTTATAAGAAGGAAGGTTGACGGAGTCATCTGTATGGACGACGCGATAGCCGGACAGGTTATAACCAAATGCAGGAACGAGGATATCCACATACCGGACGATATACGTGTCGCATCCTTCTACAACAGCTCGATACTGAAAAATATGGTACCGTCGGTGACATCGCTGAACTTCGACGACGAGAACCTCGGCGCGGTTGCGGCAAGGACCCTGATCGACAAGATAGAGGGCAAGACGGTGAAGAACAGAATTGAAACCTCCTATGAGGTGATACTTAAGGATAGTACAAAGTAAAGCGTCACTGATGCGGTGATAAAAACGGTAAATAATCACCGACGAGGGAAGATAAAAATAGGCACTACTGTTCAGAATTGAAAAGGAAAATAAGCTATATGTTCAAATATTATTTAAAGAAAACTTCAGCCGCAGTTGTTGCGGCAGCACTCGTACTTTCTATGGGCACCGCAAGAGTAATACATGCAGATACCGAGGAAAGCACACAGGATACAGAGATTACCGAAGAAGTGTCGGAGGGTGATGATGCTACGGAAGCTGCGGATGGCGCTACAGATGGCGACACACCGCTTCTCATAGCTACTCAGGACGATACAGAGGGACTTCTCATTGCAACAAGCGGTGATGCCGGCGAAGGCACAGCGGTTGACGCAGGCGTATATGTAAAGAAGATCGCGCTTTCTGATGATTTTTACACAGGTGTTGATGTTTCATCTTACCTTTCAGAGATTGAAAGTGGCGTTAAGTATTATGATTTCGAAGGAAACCTTCTTGATGAGGTAGGCTTCTTCAAGCTTCTTGCTGATAACGGCATCAACTCGGTTCGTCTCAGAGTATGGAACGATCCTTATGATGCAGCAGGAAAGGGCTACGGCGGCGGAAACTGCGATATTGACAGAGTAATTACAATGGGCAAATACGCTACAGAGGCAGGCCTCAGAGTGCTCATCGATTTCCATTATTCAGACTTTTGGGCAGATCCTTCAAAGCAGAATGCTCCTAAGGCATGGGCTGATATGGATCTTACAACCAAGACCAAGGCGCTTCACGATTATACCTACGATTCAGTGAAGAAGCTTAAGGATGCAGGCGTTAACGTTACTATGGTTCAGGTTGGTAACGAGACAACCACCGGTATGTGCGGCGAGACAGACTGGACAAGCGTATGTACGCTCATCAAGGCCGGCTGTGACGCGGTTCACGAGGTTGATCCAAGCATCCTGAGAGCAGTGCATTTTACAGATGCTGAGGACAACAAGTATTACGCATACGCAAGATACCTTGATAACAATTCTGTAGACTATGAAGTATTTGCTTCTTCATATTATCCATACTGGCACGGAGATTACGACAATCTTGCAACGCAGCTTCACAACGTGGCTGACAACTTCAATAAGAAGGTCATGGTTGTTGAAACCTCTTATGCATATACACTTGCTGACGGCGACGGTACAGGAAATACAATAGGCGAAGGCACCTCAGGCGCAGATATGAGATACACCGTTTCAGAGCAGGGCCAGGTAAACCTTGTTCATGATGTTACTGAAGTCGTTACAAGCTTCGGCGAGCTGGGTATCGGCGTATTCTGGTGGGAGCCGGCATGGATACCTGTAGAGGTTGTTAAGGATGCAGGCGGCACAGGAAGCTACGAGACAAATATGGCTCTCTGGGAGAAATACGGTTCAGGCTGGGCTACTTCAGCCAGCGGCGAATACGATGAGGATGCAGCAACATGGTTCGGCGGTTCTGCAGTAGATAACCAGGCGTTCTTCGATTTCTCAGGACATCCGCTTGAAACACTTAAGGTATTTAACTATATCAGAACAGGTACAAATGCACCGTTCGGTATCACAGATATAAAGGTTGACCCGGTTACCTACGGTCTTACAGAAGAGATTAAGATGCCTGAGAATGCTATCCTTTACTACACGGATGGTTCAACAGAGGAGATTCCTGTTGCCTGGGCTATCAATGATATTGAAGATGCAAAGAACACAGGCGCAGGCGTTTATGAGATCAGAGGAGATATTATTATCGGAGATGGTGAGTTCTATGAGATCACCTGTGAACTGAGACTTAACTCTGATAACCTTCTTACGAATCCGGGCTTTGAGGATGCTTCGATGGGAGCATGGAAGATCACAGATGATGTGAACGGAAACAAGCCTTGCGTTGACAGAAAGAAGGACAGCAGCAATGTAAGAACAGGCGAGTATTGCCTCCACTTCTGGGATGATGAAGACATCAACTACAAGGTTGAGCAGACTGTTTACCTGAAGAAGGGTACATACAAGCTTGGTACATGGATAGAAGGCGGCGACGCAGGAGCTGATCCTGAGTTCAAGCTTTATGCGAAGACTGATACAAATACCTATGAGGTTCTTACGGGAGTTACCTCATGGCAGCAGTACCAGAATCCTGAGATCGATGATATCGTGATCGAGGAGGATGGAATGGCTCTTACGATCGGCATCTCCGTTAAGGCTGCTAAGGGCGCCTGGGGAGCATGGGATGATTTCTATCTCTACAGCACATCAGAGGGCGGCGGGATCATGCCGGGTATGGAGAATAAGACTACAGAGGATACGGTTGAGCCGGCTGATGATAACAAGAAGGATGATAAAGACACCGGTTCGGTTAAGCCTAAAAAGAAGAAGCATCTTTCTCCGGCTGCTATGATAGCTGCATTTGTCGGCGGTGGAGTTATTGTTCTCGGAGTGCTTGTTGCGATAATCACAAAGGCTAAGAAGAAGGGCGGCACGCTTGGCGGTGATTCATCTGATGACAAGAAGGATGACAAATAATGATCAATGATTCTGTCGGGCAGACAGATGATAAAGATGAAAACTGTTGATATTTGAAACGATGTTTCAGTAAAAAACAGTTTATGAATCGACCAAAATATGATAAAATGGTAGAAGTCAGTAGTAAGGGCTTCTACCATTTTTGTTTTTAAGTATCACTATGGTTGGAGAGTTATATGACATAGTATGATGAAGGAGGATTACATTATGGCAAAGTACAGGTGTAAGATTTGCGGGGCTGTATTTGAGGTTCCGGATGGAGAAGAACCGGTATGTCCGGTATGTAAAGCAAGAGGGGATAATCTTGAACTTGTAGAGGAGGAAAAAGTAGTGGCAAATAAATACGCAGGAACACAGACAGAGAAGAATCTTCAGGCAGCATTTGCGGGAGAGTCACAGGCGAGAAATAAATACACATATTTCGCATCAGTAGCTAAGAAGGAAGGATATGAGCAGATTTCAGCACTCTTCCTTAAGACAGCAGACAACGAGAAGGAGCACGCTAAGATGTGGTTCAAGGAGCTGGGTGGTATCGGTGATACTAAGGCTAACCTTGCAGCAGCAGCTGACGGCGAGAACTATGAGTGGACAGATATGTATGAAGGCTTTGCAAAGACTGCTGAGGAAGAGGGCTTCCCAGAGCTTGCAGCTAAGTTCAGAGGCGTTGGTGAGATCGAGAAGCATCACGAGGAGAGATATCGTGCACTTCTTAAGAATATTGAGACCGCACAGGTATTTGAGAAGAGTACCGTTAAGGTTTGGGAGTGCCGTAACTGCGGACATATCGTAGTCGGAACCGCTGCTCCTGAGGTTTGCCCTGTATGTAATCATCCACAGAGCTTCTTCGAGGTACATGAGGAGAATTACTAAATTATTGTTTGTCGTAATATAAATACAGCATGAGCGCACATATCTCTCAGTGTGACTAAGATATGTGCGCTCATGCTTTTATAATTGCAACAAACAGACAGAAATACCGGGTGATATGAATCCTGTATTGCGCGATTTTCGTGAAAACAAATACGGAGACTTCGTAATTTTGCAAAAATCGGAGGCGAAACTGGAGCGGCTAAAAAGACTAAATCGATAGATAGTTTTGCGCCGCGGAATTTTGCGGAGATTTTTAGCAAAATCTGAAGGATCCGTATATTGTTTTAGAAAATCGCTCGCACACAGGATGAATACATCCGGTATTTCTGTCGTACGTTCAATTATATAAACAATAATTTAGTTTAAGATAATATTGTTCAGCACACCCTCAAGGTATTCCTGCGCACCGGACACAGGTGTTGCAACGCTCTTCATGTCAGCCGCTCTCTTAGCAAGCTCCTCCAGCGTAGCCTCTCCGCTTCTGATCTTCTTACCAATCTCAGAATCAAAGCTGCTGTATTTCTTATCGATGAAGCCTTCAATTCTTCCATCCTCGATCATCTCAGCTGCCTTTAAGAGACCAAATGCGAAGGAATCC